>ERZ1027264.18-NODE-18-length-152435-cov-25.483620_pt1 | contig 152435 bp, 108 predicted proteins | sample MGYA00519258_ERZ1027264 | MGnify/ENA primary metagenome ERZ1027264 (study PRJEB26926, sample SAMN06164692) | human gut metagenome | biome: ENVO:00009003; feature: ENVO:2100002; material: ENVO:00002003 | host: Homo sapiens | place: USA | collected 2012 ...
TGCCGTTCGGCTTCTCGCTGCCTTTCTTCACGTAAAATAATACCTTGAATGTACTTCGCATACTCACTCCTTTTTTTGGTCACAAAATTAGTTATTAGTGAGTTACCGACAGTTATGCAAATCGACGCAAATTACAGAAATAGAGCCATTTAGCAAGAAATCTGCACCCGTTACGGGAGTAATGAAGTGGTAACTGAACTCTTACACTGTTTGGCTTCATGTTGGCTTTTCGTTGGCTTTACTCAATAGAAAAACAAAGCGTAACGAACGCTGTATCAGTCAATTCACTACGCTTTGCTCAAATTTACTTTTTCGCTATGTGTTTATTTTAATATAAGATGACATGAAAAACATAATAAGACAGTTATTGGTATTTTTTGTTTTTGTCGTCAGCTTAAATTTGGCGGCACAAACTCTACCTGTTATAACGGGACAGGTTAAATGTCAGGGACGTGGAGTTGCGAATGTAGTGGTTACAAATGGTTTCGATTGTGTTTCGACCGATGTTGCCGGCAAATATACTATTCCTTATCATCGTGATGCCCGTTTTGTATATGTTACTACTCCAGCAGGTTATTTGCCCCAACGGGATGGTAGCCTCCCTTTGTTTTATCAACGCATTACTAAAGGGACTTCTGTATATGATTTTTCTTTAGTCAAAAATTCTAAGAATGATGACAAGCATCTTTTCTTGGTTCAGGCCGATGTTCAGCTTGGAAAAGACGAAGATGTTACTGCTTATTCAGAATATCTGAGGGATGTGAAGGAATTTGTCGACAAATGTTCGAAATATGATTTATTTATGCTGGATTGTGGTGATATTGTAGGTAATGCCTTGTCGCTTTTTTCCTCATATAAAAAAGCATCGGACGTGTTGGATGTCCCTATGTATCGAGTGATTGGAAATCATGATATGGAATATGGAGTACGTTCTTACGAGCATTCGTATAAATCCTATGAAGAGAATTTCGGCCCTATTTATTATTCCTTTAACCGTGGAAAGGCTCATTATATCGTGCTTGATAACTGTTACTATATCAATAGGCATTACCGCTACATCGGTTATATTGATGAGCGTACTTTGCAATGGATTGAGAAGGATTTGGCCTTTGTGCCGAAGGACCATTTGGTGTTTGTTTCCATGCATATCCCTTCCAGTTCTACTAAGGAGCTGGAATTTAATGCGCTACTTCCTGATGAGACCAGTAATGCTTCAAGCTTGTATGACCTCTTGAAAGGGTACGAGGCACATTTGCTGACTGGTCATACCCATAACAACGGTAATGTTGTATTCAATGATAGCTTGATGGAACATAACACAGCAGCTGTATGCGGTACTTTTTGGAAGGCTGATATTTGCACCGATGGCACTCCCGCTGGTTATGGTGTATATGAAGTTGATGGAAACAAGCTGACTTGGCGTTATAAGAGTGCGGGGTATCCCATTGAACATCAATTCAGGGCTTATCCGGTAGGAGTTTCAGAGGATTACCCTGAGTATATTCTTGCGAATGTATGGAATTGGGATGAAAACTGGAAGGTAGAGTGGTATGAGAATGGGAAATGTATGGGTGAAATGGAGCATTTCACGGGCTTTGATCCGGAAGCAAAAGCCATTTGCTCGGATAAAAAGCGCGTAGAGTATGATTGGATTTCTCCGATAAAAACAGAACACATGTTTCGTGCTTTACCTAAAAATGGTAGTGCTTCAATGGAGGTGTGTGTGACAGACCGTTTTGGTAATGTATATAAAGTTAAACTATAAACAATGATGAAGAAAAATGTAAATATCGGATATTTAGTATTTCTGTCCTTTGTTGCAGCCTTAGGAGGTTTTCTCTTTGGCTATGATACTGCTGTGATTTCTGGTACCATTGCCCAAGTGACTGTACTTTTTCATTTGGATACCTTGCAGCAGGGATGGTATGTGGGTTGTGCGCTGATAGGCTCTATTGTGGGTGTACTTTTTGCTGGTGTGTTGAGCGATAAGTTCGGTCGTAAACTGACGATGGTTCTTTCTGCTGTGTTGTTTTCCACTTCGGCCATAGGCTGTGCCATTTGTGCTAATTTCGATGAGTTGGTTGTATATCGTATTATTGGGGGGGTGGGTATTGGTGTTGTTTCTATTATATCTCCTTTGTATATCTCAGAAGTTTCTGTGGCCCAATACAGAGGACGTTTGGTCTCTTTGTACCAATTGGCCGTTACGGTAGGATTTTTGGGCGCTTATTTGGTAAATTTCCAGTTGCTTGGATATTCAGAAAGTCATGTCGTTTCTGGTATAGGTTTATTTGAAAAAATCTTTGTAGCTGAAGTATGGCGTGGCATGTTGGGGATGGAAACACTACCAGCTCTTTTGTTTTTTACCATTATCTTTTTTATTCCCGAAAGCCCTCGTTGGTTGATTTTGAAAGGTAGAGAAGAACGTGGCCTTAATGTTTTGCAACGAATTTACAACTCGGCTGAGGAGGCTATGAACCAGATGAACGAAACCAAATCTGTTGTATCAGAAACTAAATCCGAGTGGGCATTATTGTTGCAGCCTGGCATTCTGAAAGCTGTGATAATCGGTGTTGCCATTGCCATATTGGGACAGTTCATGGGTGTGAATGCCGTATTGTATTATGGTCCTTCTATTTTTGAAAAAGCTGGGCTTTCCGGTGGTGATTCTTTGTTTTATCAAGTGTTGGTTGGCTTGGTTAATACGTTGACTACTGTCTTGGCACTTGCTATTATTGATAGAGTGGGACGTAAGAAGTTGGTATATTATGGCGTTTCAGGGATGGTTCTTTCTTTGTTGTTTATCGGTATTTATTTTTTGTGGGAAGAGAGTTTGGGGTTGTCAAGTCTTTTCTTGTTGGTTTGCTTCTTGTCTTATGTGTTTTGTTGTGCTGTATCTATTTGTGCAGTGGTATTTGTGCTTCTTTCAGAAATGTATCCTACCAAAGTACGTGGTTTGGCTATGTCTATAGCAGGATTTTCTCTTTGGATTGGAACATATTTAATTGGGCAGTTGACTCCTTGGATGCTCCAGAATCTTACCCCCGCCGGAACATTCTTCTTGTTTGCTGCAATGTGTGTGCCTTATATGCTCATTGTATGGAAACTTGTACCGGAAACGACTGGCAAATCTTTGGAAGAGATAGAACGGTATTGGACACGTATGAAATAAATTGACCTTATGAACTAAAATATAAAAAAATATGGACTTTAAAAAATTAGCAACACAGTATAAGGATGAACTGATGAATCATATTCTTCCTTTTTGGCTTGAATGTTCTCAAGATTATGAATATGGTGGATATTTTACATGCTTGGATCGTCAAGGCAATGTATTTGATACGGATAAATTTATTTGGTTGCAGGGACGTGAGGTATGGATGTTTTCGATGCTTTATAATAAGGTAGAGAAGCGTCAAGAGTGGTTAGATTGTGCCATTCAAGGAGGAGAATTCTTGAAAAAGTATGGTCACGATGGTAACTATAACTGGTATTTCTCATTGGACAGACAAGGAAATCCATTAGTTGAGCCTTATAATATTTTTTCATATACGTTTGCTACGATGGCATTTGGGCAGTTAAGCTTAGCCACAGGCAATGAAGAGTATGCAGAAATTGCCAAGAAAACGTTTGATATAATCTTGTCGAAGGTTGATAACCCCAAAGGGCATTGGAATAAGTTGCATGCAGGTACACGTGATTTGAAGAACTTTGCATTGCCAATGATTTTATGCAATTTGGCTTTGGAGATAGAACATTTATTGGATGAGGGTTATCTGGAAAAGACCATGGAAGTCTGTATCCATGAGGTTATGGAAGAATTTTATCGTCCGGAATTGGGAGGTATTATTGTTGAAAACATACAAATGGACGGACAGCTTTCCGATTCGTTCGAGGGAAGACAAATTACTCCCGGACATGCAATTGAAGCCATGTGGTTTATCATGGACTTAGGGAAACGTTTGGGGCGTTTGGACTTGATAGAAAAGGCGAAAAATACCACTTTGACTATGCTCGATTACGGCTGGGATAAAGAGTTCGGAGGTATTTATTATTTTATGGATCGTAAAGATTGTCCTCCTCAACAATTGGAGTGGGATCAGAAGCTTTGGTGGGTACATATCGAGACTCTGATTTCTCTATTGAAAGGGTATCATTTGACTGGCGACCAGCAATGTTTGGAGTGGTTTAATAAAGTGCATGATTATACATGGACTCATTTTAAAGATACAGAACATCCTGAATGGTTTGGATACCTGAATAGAAGAGGTGAAGTTTTGCTTCCGCTGAAAGGTGGAAAATGGAAAGGATGTTTCCATGTTCCCAGAGGATTGTATCAGTGTTGGACTGTTTTGGAGGAAATAGCAAATTCATAAATAGAATCTGTATGAGCAAAATCATAGTAGTAGGCAGTTCAAATACGGATATGGTAGTGCATACCTCCCATTTACCAGTACCGGGAGAGACAATCCTTGGAGGTAAGTTTCTTATGAATCAGGGTGGTAAAGGAGCAAATCAGGCAGTTGCAGTGAAGCGATTGGGGGGTGACTTGTTATTTGTGGCGAGAGTGGGCAATGATGTTTTGGGACAGCAGACCTTGCGTGTTTTTCAAAATGAAGGCATAGAAACAAGCTATATTGCTTTAGATAATGAAACTCCATCCGGAGTTGCGTTGATAAGCGTGGACCAATATGCTGAAAATTGTATTGTTGTGGCTTCGGGGGCTAATATGTTACTTGGACAAGAGGATATTGGCAGTATGGAAAAAGAGATGTTGGTTGGAGATATATTATTGATGCAACTGGAAATTCCTCTTTCAACTATAGAATATGCTGCACGGAAGGCTTATGAAAAGGGAGTGAAAGTAGTATTGAATCCTGCTCCTGCCTGTTCTTTGCCGGAATCTTTGTTCCAATATTTATATATGATAACTCCCAATCGAATAGAGGCTGAAATGCTGACCGGAGTCAAGATAAACAGCAAAGAAGACGTGGCTATGGCGGCTGGTGTCTTGTATCGGAAAGGTGTGAAAAATATAATAATAACTTTGGGTAACGAAGGAAGCTTTGTAAGAGAAGGAGAAAAAACTTATTATGTAGATGCCTACAAAGTGGTTCCGGTTGATACTACGGCCGCAGGAGATACTTTCAATGGAGCTGTTTGCGTGGGTGTTTCCGAAGGGATGAGCTTGGAACAAGCAGTATTGTTTGCATCTAAAGCTTCTTCTATTTCTGTTACAAGAATGGGGGCTCAATCATCTATTCCTTATCGGAAAGAGTTGGATATGAATAATTTAGTTTAATCTGTTAAAAGAAGAATATTGTGGATAGACGTCATTTTTTATCAATGTTAGGTCTGGGAGCAGTTGGTTTGACTCTGCCGGGAGTAGCTCAAGCAGATATTTTAAAGCAAGCAGCTGCCAATCCGAATATAAAACCTATTTCCGGTTCTTGGTTTGAATTTCAGCATCCGGGAGGTAAAGAAGGAGTATATTGGGACAAAGACTTAAGACAGTTTACTGCTGCCCAGTGGAGAGAAAAAATTCGTGAAATCAGTGAGACCGGTATGGAATATTTGGTGATGATGAATGTGGCTGCTCACGGCAAAGCTTTTTTTGATACGAAATTGGCTCCTAAATTTGAAATGGGTTGTGAAGATCCTATTGAAACAGTCCTTTCTGCGGCAGATGAGTTTGGTGTGAAGTTCTTTGTGAGCAATGATTATTGGGGACCGGATCTTGATGCTCGTCGGATGATGACAGATAGGGAACTGGGCAAGAAAAGGAATCAATCAATGGAAGAAATCTATAAGAAATATGGGCATCACAAGAGCTTTTATGGGTGGTATTTCCCCAATGAATCGTGGTTAGATCCTTATTTTTGCGATTTTGTGATACCTTATGTCAATGAGTGTGCGCAAGTGGCTAAGTCGTTGAATGCTAACTGTGTGAATATAATAGCTCCATACAATATAAAGAAAGAAAAATGTGATGATTATTTTGTGAGACAACTTGAACAACTCAATGTGGAAATCGTGGCCTATCAGGATGGAGTGGGAGTAGGTGCAACCAGATTGGAAGATTCTGCCCGTTATTATGAGAATTTGTCGAAAGCGCATCAAAAGGCAGGGCGTTCCAGAATATGGGCTGATATGGAGTTGTTTTACTTTGAACAGACCACTCATGGCAGTTTACTTCCAGCGGACTTTAACAATAGAATAATTCATCAAATGGAAGCTATTTCACCTTTCGTGGACAAAATTTTGGTTTACCAATATCTTGGAATCATGAACAAACCCCAATCTAAGGCTCATGCCGGATTAAGAGGAGAGACGGTAAGGTTATATAATCAATATATGGATTGGTATAACAAACAAAATTTTAAATGAATAGGAATGATATGAAAAGAATTGTATACTTTTTAGTTTCTCTGTTGGGATTTACCAAACTGGCAGCACAAGATCCTGCTGATTTTGTTCTTCCATCTATTATAAGTGATCATGCAGTGATGCAACGTGATGCCGAAGTAAAGCTTTGGGGGTGGTGTCCCAGTGTTTGGGATTTGAAGATTGTATGTAGTTGGGCTCCCAATGATACGGTTCATGTATCTTCTGATAAATATAAGTATTGGGAAACTTATATAAACACTCCCAAAGCCGAAGGACCGTACGCCATTCGGTTTTATGGTTGGGAAGGTAAACTTTGCGCAGAAGTGAAAGACATTCTGATGGGAGAAACTTGGCTTTGTTCCGGTCAGTCAAATATGGAGTATTGCTTTAAGTGGCGTGTAGATGACATCACCGATAGAAGTACACTGTTTGACAATAAAAAGATTCGTTTTTTCAAGGTGGCTAAGTCATCCTCCGCGTATCCGGTTGAAAGAATTCAGGGAAAGTGGGAAATTTGTTCTCCCGAAACTGCAGAAGATTTTAGCGTAGTGGCTTTTTGCTTTGGAAAAAGGCTGAATGAAGAATTGGGTAATCTTCCTATCGGGTTGATAGGCTCTTATTGGGGAGGTACAGCCATTGAGCCTTGGATGGACGAATTTACATTGCGTCATGAGAAATTGGAAGAAAAGACTAAAGCATTGACTGCCGGATGGGCACCGACTGCAAATTCTTCTCTTTACAATGCAATGATTCATCCCATTATAAACTACACTATTGCCGGGGTTGTCTGGTATCAAGGAGAAGCCAATAATGAAAGGCATCAGGATTATGGAGTTATGTTTGATGCTATGATTAGAGGTTGGCGTAATGCTTTTCATCATTATTTGCCTTTCTATTTTGTCCAGATAACTCCTTGGAGTGGTTATGCGGATAAAAATGCTGCATATTTGCGTGAACAACAAGCCGATGTGGCTGCTACATTGAGAAATACTGGTATGGTTGTGGCGGGAGACTTAGTAAACGACCTAACAGATATTCATCCGAGTCTGAAGAGACAAGTAGGAGAACGATTAGCTAATATGGCTTTGAAAAATAGTTATCATAAAGAGGATATACAACCGTATTCGCCTATGCTAAAATCCTTTAGAGTAGATGGTCGTAAAGTAATAGTAACAACTACCGCTATTGGCAAACTTGCTTGCAAGGATAAGGTCATTCGTCACTTTGAGGTCCTGGATAAAGAGGGTAATTTGCATCCGGCTAAGGCTTCTATATTAAAGAATGGAGATATCAGTGTCATTGCCGATAAGGTGAAGGAACCGGTAGGAGTACGTTATTGTTTTTCCAATGATGCTATGCCTAATTTATTTGATAGTAACGGATTACCTTTGGCTCCATTTAGAACAGATCGTAAAAAATGAAAAAGTCTTTATTATATTTAATTTGTTGTTTTATTTGCTTCTCTGCTTTTTCTCAAGCTTCTGATTTGAAGTTTCGTGACGGGAAGTTCAAGATTGTTCAGTTGACAGACCTGCATTGGGTAGAGAGTGATTCTTATAAATTGAAGAATGACAGCACTTGTCATTTGATTCGTGAAGTTATTCGTATAGAAGATCCCGATTTGGTTGTTCTTACAGGTGATGTAGTAGTTTCCTGGAATGCTAAGAAAGGATGGGAGAAATTGACCAAAATATTTGGGGAAACCAAAACTCCTTTTGTTGTGACCTTTGGTAATCATGATGAAGAAACGGATATGAACAATGCTCAGATATTGGACTATCTGTGTACACGACCTTATAACCTGACTTATGATGCTGAAAAAGGACTTTCGGGCTCGGGCAACTGCATGTTGACCATCCGTTCTTCTGATGCTGCATCTGAAAAATGGGTACTCTATTTCTTCGATTCTCACAATAATACCAAAGACCGTTCTTTTGGTTATTATGATTGGATTAAGCATGATCAGATAGAGTGGTATAGGAAAAGTAGCAGTCGGGTTACCGCTCGCAACAAGCGCATATTGCCTTCCTTGGCTTTCTTCCATATTCCTCTGCCAGAGCATGAAACGGCAAGGTGGACATGCCGGGAGTTTGGCGAGAAGCAGGAGGGTGTTTGTGCTCCAAGTGTAAATACCGGATTGTACTCCTCGTTTATAGAAAAGAGGGATGTTATTGGGGTGTTTGTAGGTCATGACCATAATAATGACTATATGGTTGATTTAGACGGTAACATAACTTTGGCCTATGGTCGGAAGACGGGTTATCCTTCTGCCTATAATGAAACGCTTAGCCGAGGGGTACGTGTCATTAATCTGCATGAAGACGAATCGGTTTTTGATACTTATATAAGAGATTTGAAAGGAACTTATTTTCATTATCAATTTGAGCAGAAAAATAAGGGCAGTAATATTCCTCGTTTCAGTGGTTCCTTTGTGCAAGAGTTTTTGGTAGCAAATTGGGACAACGAACGTTGGAATCAGGAAATGGATATGCTGAAAGAAGCTGGCATGAAGTACTTGATCTATGCACCTGCATTGCTGGTAGATGAAAAGGGGAAAACAACTACAAATTATCCGTCTGCTCTGACGAAGAAGAAGCAAGGCAATAGAACGCTTGAAAAGTGTTTGCAAAGTGCGCAAAAAAATGGCATTAAAGTATTTGTAGGATTAAACTTTAATGAACGTTGGTGGAAAGTGGATTATGATGCTCGCTGGTTACTGGAGCAAATGGAAATGGGTAATAAGGTGGCAGATGAGCTTGTTGTTTTGTATAAAGAAAAGTATCCGGATGCCATGTATGGTTGGTATTGGGTTTGGGAGGTAGACAACTTGAACTGTATGACTTCTGAGCGTCAATCAATTTTGGCAGAGGCATTGAATACGAATTTGAATCATCTTTCTGAGATTGCTCCGGAAATGCCCCTTATGTTGTCTCCGTTTATGAATTACAAGGTAGGTGGAAATGCTGAAGAATGTGGCAAGATGTGGACGAACGTCTTTGCGCAAACCGACTTCCGTCCGGGAGATATATTCGCTCCTCAGGATTGTGTCGGTGCAGGTGGACTGAATTTGGATAATTTGTGGGAATGGTTTTCTAATTTGAAGAAGGCTGTCAATACTAAACCTGGGCTGAAGTTTTGGGGAAATGTAGAGACATTCGATCAGCGCTTTTGGACTAGCGCTCCTTTAGAAAGGGTTCAAAAACAGTTAGAGATTGTAAATGGCTATGTTGGCAATTTGATTTGTTTTGCATACAATCATTACAATAGCCCGTTTGTAGTTAATCCGGCGTATCATCAGGCATATCTTCAATATTGCCGGACGGGATGTTTGCCTATAATGGATATTCCTGAAAAAGTGAAGAATGCTGCTGTACGAAAGGTGGCTAAGGGAATTGAAGTTTCTTGGATACCGAATGAAATGAAAGCAGTTGACGGATATAGTATCTATCGTGATGGGCAGTTGATTATGAAATTACAAATACGTGACGGACAACTTCCGAGAACTTTTGTTGATGCAGAAGGTACAGTAGATAATGTTTATGAAGTAGCTGTTTATAATGTGATTGGTAAAGAATCTGCTAAAGTAAAAGCTGAATAACAATTGTAAAATTGATAAATATGAAGAATGTAACTTTTATTATTTGGGCTTTTGTTGTACTGTGTGCAGGATGCAGTTCTTCCACTTCAGTTGTGCAAGATGAAGTCTCTATGACTAAAAAACAATTGGCTGATAAAGTGAAAGGTGGTTGGGCAGCGAAAACCATTGGTTGTACCTATGGAGGACCGGTTGAATTTCTGCATAATGGTACTATGATTCAAGACTATACTCCCATAAAATGGTCCAAAGATAGAGTGAAATATTATTATGATACATTTCCCGGATTGTATGATGATATATATGTGGATATTGTATTTGTGAATGTGTTCGACCGTTTGGGTTTAGAGGCACCGGCCGATTCTTTTGCTGTTTCGTTTGCTGATGCCGGATTTCCTTTGTGGCATGCCAACCAAGTTGCAAAATATAATATTAAGCAAGGCATTATGCCCCCCATGTCCGGACATTGGTTGAATAATCCTCATGCAGATGATATTGACTATCAGATAGAAGCAGATTTTGCAGGTCTAATGTCACCGGGCATGCCTAATACTGCTTCTGAAATTTCAGATAAAATCGGTCACATCTTTACGTATGGCGACGGCTGGTATGGTGGTGTGTATGTGGGCGCTCTATATTCCATGGCTTTTGTTTCAGATGATATGGAGTATGTGGTAGAAGAGGCATTGAATACAATTCCCGAGCAAAGTGATTTTTATGCTTGCATAAAAGATGTGATTGGTTGGTATCGGCAATATCCAGATGACTGGAAACAGACTTGGTTTGAATGCCAGAAGAAGTGGACTTCGGAAGTGGGGTGTCCCGATGGCGTTTTTGTTCCGTTTAATATTGATGCCAAGATAAATAGTGCCTATGTGGCTATAGGTCTGTTATATGGCAAGAAAGATTTTTATCAGACTATTGATATTTCGGCACGTTGTGGGCAAGATTCTGATTGTAATGCGGCTACTGCTGCCGGTATATTGGGTACAATGCTTGGATATAGTAATATTCCGGAATTATGGAAAGAAAGTCTTTACGAAGTAGAGGACATCCCATTTGCCTATACGGAAGTTTCGCTGAATAAGCTTTATGAGTTAAGTCTGAAACAAGCTTTGCAGGTGATAGAGCAAGAAGGAGGTTCTGTTCAGGGAGAGCAGGTTGTTATTAAAACGCAACAGCCGGTTGCTGTAAAGTATGAGAAAGCTTTTGAAGGTCATTATCCGGCAGAGAAGAAAGCTGTTAACCTTTTGTTACAGGATGCTACAGAGTTTATGTTTGATGGTAACGGATTTGTTTTGAAAGGATATGTGAAGTGTGCTGATGAATCGTATGTTGCGAGTGTTGCGATGTATATAGATGGCGCTTTAGCAGAAACTGCCAATCTTCCCGTTGCTAAATCTACTTCTATAGATGACAGAAGGGTTGATTCGTTTCATAAATACCAGTTGCCTGATGCAGCGCACACGGTTGTTTTGAAATGGTTGAATCCTCGTACGGATGCACAAGTTTATTTAGGTGAGGCGGTTATTTATTCCAGCCAGCCCAATCAATTAACCTATAAATAATTAATTGTAATGTATATAGTTGAAAATTATGGATTGGCAGTAGCTCTTTGTTGGGTTACCATGCTTTGCTGGGGCTCTTGGGGGAATACTCAAAAGCTGGCAGCGAAAACTTGGCGATATGAACTTTTTTATTGGGATTATGTCGTTGGAATTCTTCTCTTCTCTTTGATATGGGGATTTACTTTAGGAAGTACGGGCGAAGCAGGTAGAGGCTTTGTCGATGATTTGCTTCAGGTTGATATCTCTAATTTGGTGAGTGCGTTTTTGGGAGGTGTCATTTTTAATGCATCCAACATTTTGTTATCTTCTTCCATGTCATTGGCTGGTATGTCTGTCGCTTTCCCCGTAGGCGTTGGGTTAGCTCTGGTATTGGGTGTATTTATAAATTACTTTAGTGCTCCTCAAGGTGATGCAACTGTTTTGTTTTCTGGAGTATTTCTGATTGTACTTGCTATTATTTTTAATGGTATAGCTTCTGGGAAAGTTGCTAAAGGAGGAACATACCAGGCAATGAGGAAAAAAGGGATTATTATAGCTGTGTGTGCAGGTATATTGATGGCATTTTTCTATCGTTTTGTAGCGGCTGCTATGGATTTAGAGAATCTGGAAACGCCGACTGCGGGTATGATGACTCCTTATTCAGCATTGTTTGTGTTTGCAGTGGGTATTTTTGTCAGCAACTTTTTCTTCAATACATTGGTCATGAAGAAACCCTTTGTCGGCAAGTCGATAGCGTATAGTGACTATTTCAGTGGAAATATGAAGACACATCTTGTTGGAATTCTGGGAGGAACCATCTGGGCATTGGGGACTGCTTGTAGTTATATTGCTGCAGGGAAAGCTGGTGCAGCTATCTCCTATGCTTTGGGACAAGGTGCCACTATGGTTGCTGCCTTATGGGGAATATTTATCTGGAAAGAATTCAAGGGCGCATCTAAGTCAATAAATATGCTGCTTGTATTTATGCTGATACTTTTCCTTTCAGGCTTGGGGTTGATAATTATATCTGGTGGTAATTAAATTCTTTATTTTAAATAATATACTATGAGACAAAAAAAACAAATGAAAATGTTGGGACTATTGGGATTGTTGGCTGCATTACCGATAATTTCTGCATGTGCGGGAAATAAGGGTTCTGACGAATCTCGAAAAGAAAAAATGGTCCAATCGGTTTCTGTGGTACAGCCTATTACGGGTACATGGATTAATTTAGCCTACAAGGATGTGCGGAATAAGTATACTAATCCACAACATTTTGATAATATGGATCCTAAATTATGGACTGCTAAAGTGCGTGAATTGGCTAACATGGGGATTGAATATTTGGTGTTCATGGAGGTTGCTAATGAAGGGAAAGCATATTATCCGTCAAAGTTGATGCCGTGGTTATATAATGATAAATTGCAAAGCCCCGTTGATGCGATTCTTGACGAAGCTGCCAAACATGGCATGAAGGTTTTTATGAGTACCGGTTGGGCAAAAGATCAGGATGATAATCTGCTTGATCCAGTGATTAAGGAGCGTCAGCTTCAGATTATGGAGGAATTGGCATCTCTCTATAAAAATCATAAAGCTTTCTATGGCTGGTATCTTCCGGTTGAAGATTGTCTTTGCCCTATCTTTGCCGAGCATGCTGTTCAGTCAGTAAATGCATTGACAGAGAAGGCTCATTCTTTGACTCCCGGAAAGAAGACCTTGATTTCTCCGTATGGTATTGGTCTGTCCGAATTTGATCATCCTGATTTTGAGAAGCAGATGGCAAAATTGAAAGTCGATATTATTGCTTATCAAGATGAGGTGGGATGTGTACGTGACAAATTTACTCTTCCTCGCTTGAAAAAGAATTGGCAAAGGATGCGCGATATTCACAATCGCCTGAATATTGAGATGTGGGCGAACTGCGAAACCTTTACTTGGGAAGAGGGAACCAATGACCGCCAATCTGCTTTGATTCCGGCTGCTTATTCCCGTTTGCTGTCACAGCAGGTAGCGGCTTCGGTTGCTGGTGTCGACAAAATAATTTCGTTTATGTTCGGTGGAATTATCGAAGACCCAAAGTCTGCTTATCAATTGGGACAACCTGTGTGGTCTAATAATTTATACAACAATTATATGGCTTGGAAAGAAGGTGACAGTTTTTGGAAATTATTTGAAGCTGCTTTGCTTGACAAGTTGGTCAATTCAGCCAAATCGGAAATGATTGGTAAAGTTGATATGAAGGCACTGGCAGATGGTCGGGTAGCCGAAGAGGATAGTGGAGACAGCCGTTGGGTAAGGTTTGAAAAAGGTCATCATGAGGTAGTGATTGATTTGCAAAAGAATACTTCGCTTCAAAAGGTGCTGGTACGTACTTTGAACTATAATCAGGAAAAGATAGGTGCTCCTTTGAAGGTTTATGTTTACACTTCTCAAGATGGCCAGACTTATAATCTGGCTTCAATAAAGGATACTCCGTATTTTCCTAACAACAAGCATGATGCTTGGATTGACGCAGTCTTGATAGATAATTTAAAAGAAAAGACACGTTATGTGAAAGTTGCTTTTGACGCTTTGGAAAATGTGTATATGGATGAGATTTTTGTAAATCCAAGTATTCGTTAACCAGGTAATATAATGAAGGAATAATAGGGTCATCCGGAAAATATGAAATATAGTTTGAGATGAATTGATATTATATGGGAATGAAGCCGCCCGGATATGGAAGATGCAGCCATCTTAAACAGATATGTCTAAGTAGAAAAAGTATGATTTCAGGCTAATAGAAACGTTAATTATCGCATTTCATTAATACAATGAAGTGCGATATAAAAAACAATACAATGAAAAAAATCTTAATTTATTAATCCAAAAATGAATCTATGAAAAGATTACACAAAGCTATGACTCGAATTGTCGGAGTGCTTTTAATGGCACTTATGATGGTTCCAAGTGGTTTGAAAGCTGAGACGACAGAAATGCTTCAAACTTCTAAAATTACGGGTGTAGTAACTGACGATTTCGGCGAGCCGATAATCGGTGTTACTGTTCGTGTGAAGAATGCACAGAATGGCGCTGTAACAGATGTTAATGGACGTTACTCTGTAAATGCTCCTAAAAATGCGACATTGGTTTTTTCTTTTATTGGCTATAGAACACAAGAGGTAGCTGTTAAGGGTAGGACTACTGTTAATGTAACTTTGAAAGAGGACAGCCAAATGTTGGAAGAAACAGTTGTTATTGGTTATGGTGCTGTTCCTAAAAGAGATTTAACGGGATCTGTATCTTCTTTAAAGAGCGAAGATTTGCTGAAAACAAACCCTGTGAGTGTGAATCAAGGTTTGCAAGGCAAAATGGCAGGTGTAAATGTGTCCCAGTCTGACGGAGCCCCGGGTGCCGGTATAAATATCCAAATTCGTGGTGCCAATTCGTTTACTACCAGTACAGAGCCTTTGTATGTAGTCGATGGTATGCCGTATTCTATGGGTGAAGGACGTACAACGGATTATGGTATGAAACAGAGTAATAATCCATTGAGTACCATTAGTCCACAAGATATATTATCTATTGAAGTTTTAAAAGATGCATCTGCTACCGCTATTTATGGTTCTCGTGCTGCCAATGGTGTTGTGCTTATTACTACTAAATCCGGTGCTGAGGGAAAGGCAAAAGTTCAGCTTTCTGCTAACCTTAGTATCTCTAATCCGGTAAAACGTATTGATGTGCTCGATGCTTGTGATTACGCTTTGTACCGTAATGAACGTATCACGAATGGTCTCTTGTATGACGGTTACTCTGAGGCAGACAGCCAATTGGAATATCCTTTGGTGGGATATTGGGCTCCGGTGAAAGCTCCGGATCCTATTACAGGAGAAATGGTTGTAGTAGGTCAGGAGTATAAGCCAAGTCCATGGGATTACCGGAAGGGTTTTGTCGAAAAAGAAGGAGGACCGGTACGTTATGGAACAAATTGGCAGGATGAAATTTTTCAGACAGCAATAAGCCAAGATTATAATGTTACAGTATCGGGTGGTGATAAGAAAGGTAACTATATGTATTCCGGTGGTTATACTGACCAGCAGGGTGTGATTGTTAATTCTTATTATAGACGTTATACAGCGAGAGCTAACAACAGCCGTAAAATCAATGATTTTTTAGAGTTAGGTACTAACATCAGTTTTGCAACTTCCGATAATCGTTTGGCACGTACCAATAGTGAAACGTATGGTGTAATTCCTGCAGCTATTTCGTTTAATCCTACTCGTCCGGTATTCGATCCCAATAAAGACTCTGGCTTTTCGGAAGATTTCTCTACCGGTTTGGCTAATCCTTATTTGACTGTACATACGGAGAAGAATATCCAAGAGACGTTGAATGTATTTATCTCAAGCTTTGGTGAATTGAAGTTTACCGACTGGTTGAAATTCCGTCAGAATTTTGGTTACGGTTATAGCTATTATGAACGTAATACCTATAATAACCGTTGGACCGGTGCGGGTATAGCTCCTACAAATGGTTATGCAACGAAGTCAGATGATGCTTATGAAAGCATTTCGACAGAGTCTTTGTTGACTTTCAACAAGAAGTTTGGAGTTCATGGCATTAATGCTGTGCTTGGTATGACTTATGAAAACAGCATGTGGCATAGTAAGTGGATGGCTGCATCTAATTTCCCGAACGATATGACTGAAGACAACGTCATTGAAGCAGGAACTAAGGACCGTCGTATGGAAAGTAGTCGTGGAAAGTCTCAGCTGATGTCCTATCTGTTCAGAGCCAATTATAATTTGCTGGACCGTTATTTATTCACTTTTTCTATGCGTCGTGACGGTTCCAGTAAATTGTCAGAGTTAAATCGTTGGAATAACTTCTATTCGGGAGCCGTTGCTTGGCGTTTGTCTGATGAGTCTTTTGTAAAGCAGCTGAATTTCTTCGATGACTTGAAATTGCGTGTCAGTGCCGGACAGACCGGAGGTCAGGGGGTCAGTGCCTATGCTACCCGTTCCCGTTTTGTTGTTTCTAACTACGGTATGGGTGGTTCATTGCAGAGTGGTATGGCAGAATCCCGCTGGGGAGGACCTGCAGCAGCTCTTCTGAAATGGGAGACAACCAATCAGTTTGACATAGGTTTGGACATTGCTTTCTTGAATAACCGTGTTAATTTGACAGTAGATGCCTATTATAAGAAGACAAAAGACCTATTGTTGGATAAGCTTATTCCTATGAGTTCCGGTTTTAGCCGTATTCAGGCAAACTATGGTAATGTAACAAATAAAGGGTTGGAAATTTCCGGTCATTTCATTCCTGTAAAGGCACGTAATTTCTTGTGGTCTATAGATGCCAATATTTCATTCAACCGTAATAAGGTGGGTGGTTTGGATGCCGACCAATATTCTGATGTGGCTTGGGGTATTGAGAACATGTTCTTGGTACGTAATGGTGAGCCTATCGGTACTCTATATGGGTATGTGGAAGATGGCTTTTATGACAATGAGGCCGAAGTCCGTGCAGATCCGTTGTATAGAAATGAGACGGACTCTAAGGTTAAAAGCATGGTAGGTGAAGTGAAATACAAGAATCTTGATGACGATCCTGTAATTGATAATCGAGACCGTCAGATTATAGGTAATACCAACCCGGATTACCAATATGGTATAACCAATACATTGGAATGGAAGAACTGGACATTCAGTTTCTTCTTGCAGGGTACACAAGGTAATGACGTGTTGAATGTCAATCTTAAGAAATTTGATATGGCCAGCGTGGATAATATGCCTTATTTTATTTATAACAATCGTTGGACTGCCGAAAATAGGGCAAATGCCAAATGGCCGCGTGCCAATAGAACCAGTACACGTTCTATGAAGGCATCTGACCGTTACATTGAGGATGGATCTTACTTGCGTTGCAAGAATGTCAGCTTGAGCTACCGTTTCCGCCATCCGATGAAGTTTGTGGAGAGTATTAATTTGGTTGCCAGCGTTTCCAATCTATTTACAATTTCCGGTTATAGTTGGATGGACCCTGATGTGAATTCATTTGGTAGTGACCCTAAACGCAGAGGTGTGGATATGGCTTCTTATCCAAGTGCCCGTACATTTAATTTTGGTGTTCAAATTGGATTTTAAATAATGATGACTATGAAATTTAAGAATATATTAATGGCATTGGGCTTAGGCTCCATGTTGATGACTTCTTGTACGTTGGATGAAGAAGTATATACATTTATTTCAGGTGAAGACTTGTCTGCTGATGGTGAGTATGAACTGTTGGTAAATGGCGCTTACCAACCGTTGGCCTGGATGTTTGAATGGGGTAGTTATGATTCTGCTACTAATTATGATAATGACTATCAGACAGGGCCGGGTTGGGCTTTTAAAGAAACCGGTACCGGTAACTTTTATAACAATGGTAGTATAAATAATGTGTTTGCATATTATTCAACCGCCATTCATCGTGCCAATTACCACTATTATCTGATTGACAAGATGACCAATGTACCTGAGAAAGCCAAGAATAATGCGTTGGGTGAACTTCGTTTTCTCAAGGCATGGTCGGAGTTTGAATTAGTACGTCGTTTTGGTGGTATTCCTTTGTTTAAAACTTCTATTGGTGAAGGTAACAGCAGTTACCAGCCCAGAGCTTCCGTCAAGGAAGTGTATGAGGACATTATAGCCAATTTAAAGGAGGCTGAAACGTTGCTGATGCCTCGTACAGACTCGGATTATAAGAAAGGGCATGTATTTCGTGCGTCAGCCAAGTCGCTGTTGGCTTTAGTCTATGCTACGATTGGTTCTGCTTCGATGGAGAGTGGCAAAGTCATGGTAAAGGGTGGTCCCGGCAAGGTTACGAATCCGGATGGAACAGAATCGGCATTGATGCCTCAGGAAATCTGGCATAACAAGATTCGTCTTCCGGGATATGAAGAGTTCAATTCTCAGGAGTATTACAAACTGGCCAAAGAGAAAGCAGCCGAAGTGATTGCAGAAGGAGAGTGTGTGTTGGCTTCCAGTCAGAAAGAATTATGGAAAATCGACAATAAGAACGGGCCGGAATTCCTGTTTACATTACAGACTTATCCCGAAGGGGATAATCTTGCCGGAAACTATATCAGCGAATCGTATTACGGCTATTGGAAAGAGGATAGAACTCTGGGTTCTGGTTATTATACTTATCGCGATCACTGGCTGCAGATGTTCGATGATTGGAAAGATGAACGTATTACATGGGGCATTCTGCACCGTTACCCCGATTCTTATAACGAAGAACTGGGCATTTATACCTGGCGTTACTACCCGTTGCGTGACAGTGTATACGTGAACCGTGAAGAGGCTCCGTATGCCGACCAGGGTATTGGAGCTTATCAGAAGACCGACCAGCCTACGTATGGTGCTTATTACGGTTCTCGTTTTACTAAGTTTACGGCAGTGACGGGTGAAATTGACGGTAATCGTAAAGACTTTAACTGGCCTTTTATGCGTTACGCAGAAGTGCTGTTACTGTATGCGGAAGCTGATAATGAATTGAATGGACCTACCCAAGATGCATTCTCTAAGATTGAATTGTTGAATAAGCGTAACAATAGTACGCTGGTAAGCAAGCGTCATGAGAAGATTCCGTTTACGAAAGAAACTTTCCGTTCGTTTATCTTGGAAGAGCGTGCTAAAGAGTTTGCAGTTGAGGGGAATCGTCGTACCGACTTGATTCGTTGGGGTATTTATTTATCGGTAATGAATGCTATCGGTATGGATGAAAACGGTAATTTGAAGAGACGTGAGGAGAAGCACTGGCTGATGCCCCTTCCGCCCGATGAAATTAACGGTAACCCTTATATTGAGAAAAATAATCCCGGATGGTAATCCTATTTATTAACTATATGATGAAAAATACAATGAAAAAGATATTGAGTTTTAGGAAGATGTATCTCGTCGGTGCTCTTCTTATGGGAATTTCTTGGACATCTTGCTCTGACGATGACGGAGTTGCACTCCCTATTGAACTGACCAATGTGACCACCATTGCTGATATGAATACCACCATTGAAGAAGCTGCTTTGGGGGATTTTATAGCTGTTCATGGAACCGGTTTGGATGTTCATAATATCGATTCTATTTTGATTGATGACATTAAGCTGGATATGCAAGAGGTATATACAGAAGATGATATTCTGTTTATAAAGATACCGGTAAAGCTGGCAACCAAGAAAACCGATAAAATAAGTATTTATAATACGGCCGGTTGTTTTGAAATTCCTTTTAAAACGGTAGCGCCCAATTTAAAGCTTTCCCGCATGTTCAATGAATATACGGCACCGGGTGATACGATTATGATTTATGGAGATTTCTTCAACCTCTATGAAATAGATTCGCTCAATGCTGTTGTCGATTTCAATGGAAAGGTATCTCCGGTCATTAAATCGGCTAATAATTATCTGACTGCTAAAGTACCGGTTGATGTAGATAAGAACATAAAAATTAAAGTGAAAGGGGTGAAGTATAATGTTGAGGCGGTATGCCCCGGACGTTACTACGATTGTGATTTTATGATTATGGACTTTGACGAATATTTGCCCAGTTCTATGACAAATGTGGTGACTGATGAGAAAGATCCACAACGGTTGAGCGGTAACTTCTTGAGAATAGATGATAAATCTGAATATAGCTCTTGGTGGTATATTGCAGAAAGAGGCGATATACCTTATACTGATGATATGTTAGGACTTGAATCATGTAAGAATTATGTGGTGAAATGTGAATTCCGCACATCCAATCAATTCATCAAGGACAGAATAAGGTTCTGTAATTATCTTTATTGGGCTGCTCCCACATGCGATTGGGTTGCTACAGACTTTAATATACAGAACTTCAACCGTTGGGAGACAATTACGTTGCCGTTTAATGTATATTTGTCAGAGGATTATCCGGACTACCATCCAGGTTCGTACACAAGCTTCAATATGCGTTTGGAGATAGATCCTGAGATAGCCCGTAATTTTGCATTCGATAATATTCGTATTTGTAGAAAAGGCGATTGATTGATGTGGTAATTGATCATTACGGATAATGGCCACTTTTGGGGATTCGCGAATTGTGTTCCGAAGTGAACCCTATTCAGTCGTATACTGATTATAGCCCCTCTCAGAGTGTGCCCTGGAGGGGCTTTTTAAAAACATCGCATGCTGGTGGGGATTATTTACAATAAATTGGATCTTGCAGGCGAGTATAATCTCATTTGATTTTACAAAAAACACAAAGAAATGAAAATTAAAAAATGTGCAGCACTTATGGCTGCAATGTTGATGGGGGCTTGGAGCTTGCAGTCTTGCGACAACGGGCCTACTAAAGAAGTGTGGCTGGATGAATTCGGTCAAGATTCCTGTTATGTTCAGGACTGGGGAATGCTTGAAGTCAACCGTTCCGTAGTACATACCCCGCTTACAGTGAATGGAGTTGTTTATGAACGTGGACTTGGTGCCCATTCCATCAGCCGCCTGCTGTACGATTTGGATGGAAAGGCCGTTTCTATCTCCGGTTTGGCAGGAGCTGATGACAAGAACTTGTTTGCAGGCAAACTTCAGTTCAAGATTCTCGGTGACAAGAAGGAACTCTGGAAGAGTGGAGTGATGCAGAAAGGAGATCCTGTAAAAGAGTTTAATGTAAACCTGAAAGGGGTGGACAAAGTGCTGCTATTGGTAGAAGAATGTGGTGACGGCATTATGTACGACCATGCCGACTGGCTCAATGTGAAGATAACGACCCGTGGCGATGTGAAACCTGTTCCTGCGTGGGCAAAACCGGTGGCAAAAGAGAAGTATATCCTTACGCCTCCTGCTCCCGAAAGTCCGGTCATCAACAATCCGCTGGTCTATGGCGCACGTCCGGGTAATCCGTTTCTATGGTCCGTGATGGCTACCGGCAACCGCCCCATGAAGTTTGAGGCCGAAGGGCTTCCGGCTGGTGTGAAATTGGATGCTGTTACCGGTCGCATTACGGGTAAAGCCACAGTAGAGGGAGAGTATAAGGTAACGCTCAAAGCCACCAATGACAAAGGTACGGCCCAGAAAGAGGTAACTGTTAAAATAGGGGATGCCATAGCCTTGACTCCTTCTATGGGATGGAACAGTTGGAACTGTTGGGGGCTTTCTGTGAACGACGAGAAAGTGCGTGACGCAGCCCGCATGATGAACGAAAAACTGCATGCCTACGGATGGGAATACGTGAATATAGATGATGGTTGGGAAGCTGCGGCGCGTACCAAGCAGGGCGAGATACTTTCAAACGATAAATTCCCCGATTTCAAGGCATTGACAGACTATATTCATGGATTGGGCTTGAAGTTCGGTATTTATTCCTCACCGGGACATATCACTTGTGGCGGACATGTGGGCAGCTACCAGCACGAAGAAATTGATGCCAAGACATGGGAACGCTGGGGAGTGGATTATTTGAAATATGACTATTGCGGATATTTGGAGATAGAAAAAGATTCGGAAGAGAAGACTATTCAGGAACCCTATATCGTGATGCGCAAGGCATTGGATAAGGTGAACCGTGACATTGTTTACTGTGTGGGTTATGGCGCTCCCAATGTGTGGAACTGGGCACCGGAAGCAGGAGGAAACCAATGGCGCACTACTCGCGACATCACGGACGAATGGAATGTTGTGACAGCTATAGGTACTTTCCAGGATGTTTGTGCGGATGCTACGGCTCCGGGCAGAAACAATGACCCCGACATGCTGGTTGTTGGCAAGCTTGGTCAAGGCTGGGGAAGCAGAGTGCACGATTCATATCTTACGGCAGACGAACAGTACTCTCATATTTCTTTGTGGTGCCTTCTTTCTTCTCCTTTACTCATAGGTTGCGACATGGCAAATATGGACGATTTTACGCTGAATCTGCTGACCAACAACGAAGTGATAGCAGTCAGCCAAGACCCCATGGTGGCTCCCGCCAAGAAGATGATGGTAGAGAACGGCCAAGTATGGAGTAAAAAACTGTACGACGGTTCTTATGCGGTGGGCTTCTTCCATGTAGACCCTTATTTCATTCTTTGGGATCAGGAGGATGCTGAAGCTATGCAGATGAGAGAGTATGCTTTTGATTTTGATTTGAAACAGCTTGGCATTGAAGGAAAAGCAATGGTTCGTGACTTGTGGCGACAGAAAGACTTGGGAGAGGTGAACGGCATCTTCCGGACGGAAGTTCCCTATCACGGTGTCACCTTCGTGAAGATTACTCCTGCAAAATAGCAAACTATAAAATAGAGAGACGAATGAAAAAGTTAATTTTATCTTTGGTTTTTTTATCGGCTTTCACACTTCGGGGCTCTGCACAGTTGCAGGGCCTGGAAGTAGTGAAGGTACCGGAAGCACAGCAGCCTTATTCGGGCGAATATATTTATATCCCCGATGTGGAAGGATATAAAACTCTGAAGTGTGATTTTCATACCCACACCATCTTCTCCGATGGAGATATAAAACCTGAAAATCGGGTGTGGGAAGCTGCTATTCGCGGGCTGGATGTGATAGCCATTACCGACCATATAGAATATCGCCCCAATAAAGACTATATCAAGGCCGACCATAACGAATCTTACAAAAGGGCAAAGACTGTAGAGAAAGCTTCCAATCTGATAGTAATTCAGGGAGCCGAGATAACCCGTTCCAAGCCGATAGGGCACATCAATGCTCTCTTCTTGACGGATGCCAATGCACTGGACGTGGAAGATCCTCTGAGAGCTGTTGACAACGCTTTGGAGCAAGGGGCCTTCATTATGTGGAATCATCCGGGGTGGCCTAACGACACAAGCACTTTATATAATGTCCATAAAGATTTGATTAAGCAAAAAAAAATACATGGAATAGAGGTGGTGAACGGCTTTGAGTACTATCCGAAAGCTTTTAATTACTGTAAGGAATACGGCCTGACATATATGGGAAATACCGATATACATGGCGTTTATAAGCAAACGTATCGTACGGACAAACAAAGTGGACCGATGACGATTGTATTTGCCAAAGAACGTTCTCAGGAAGGAGTGAAAGAAGCTCTCCTTGCCGGGCGTTCGGTAGTGAAGTTCGGGGATATACTGATAGGCTCTGAGAAGAACCTGCTATCTCTGGTCAAGGCGTGCCTCTCTTATGAAGTGAAGGAGGTGAAAGGCAATCAGGCTCTGGTGAAAGTGACGAACAAGTCGACACTGAACTTTGAAATTCTACTGGACAACAAGGCAGGTACTATCCTTGGCAATGCTACAGTAGAGATTAAGGTAAGGCTGGATGATAAAGTAAAGTTTACTACTACACACATCACGGATGATAGCCGGTTGGTGATTGATATAGCATCATTGCGATAGTGGTTTTATAAGACCGATAATCTGATATTTAAGGAACCATTGATTTTGTGTTTTATAATAACTGAAGTTTCTCAAATTTTTCAGATTGTTGATGAACTGTTGTATCTTAATGCTCTCTCTCGGAGGAAGAGCGTTGAGATTGTTTTGAAAGCGCAAAGGTAACTTGCGAAACTTGAAATATTTAATTATTCCTTGAAAAACAATTGTATTATGAAAAAAAGATTTTTATGTTTATTATTTGTAGTTTGCACTGTCATTTCTGCCCGTGCAAACAGTACCGATTCTTTGGCTTTGACTCCTCCTATGGGGTGGAATAGTTGGAATTGCTTCAGTTGTAACATTAATGAAAAACAGATTCGTGAGATTGCAGACTTGATGGTGTCTACCGGCATGAAGGATGCAGGATATGAGTATCTCAATATAGATGATTGTTGGCAGGTAGGCCGGGATAATGAAGGAAACATTCTGGTTGATGAAAAGAATTTTCCTTCCGGCATCAAGGCTTTGGCAGATTACATACACTCCAAAGGACTTAAATTCGGTATTTATTCATGTGCGGGAACGCTGACTTGTGCCGGACGACCGGGAAGCCGTGGCTATCAGTTTCAGGATGCACGCACTTATGCGGAATGGGGAGTGGATTATTTGAAGTATGACTGGTGTTTTGATGAAGGCCAGAATCCTCAAGCTGCCTACAAAACAATGAGTGATGCCCTGAAGGCTTCCGGGCGTCCTATCGTATTCTCTATTTGCGAGTGGGGAAACAGCCAGCCTTGGACATGGGCAAAAGGCATCGGACATCTTTGGAGGACTACCGGTGACATTATCAATGCTTTTAAAGGTATTAATTATTGGGGAGGATGCGGTGTCGTAGAAATCATTGACAAGAATGCCGACTTGCACAAATACGCCGGACCGGGACATTGGAACGACCCGGACATGCTTCAGGTGGGTAATGGTGTGCTGACGATGGAAGAGAATCGCTCTCATTTCACGATGTGGTGTATGCTTGCTGCCCCTTTGCTCGCGGGTAATGATATTCGTAAAATGGACAAGGAGACACTTGGAATTTTGACAAATAAAGAAGTGATTGCAGTGAATCAGGACAAGCTTGGCAAACAAGGTGGACGATACATGAAAGTGGGTGAGCATGAAATTTGGGTGAAGCAGTTGTCCAATGGTGAAGCCGCAGTATGTTTCTTTAACCGCGATGAACAACCCTGGAATGTGGAAACCGTTTTGCAGAAAGAAAACCTCTCTTTTGCAGATGTCCGCTTCTGGGAGAAAGAATACAAAGTACGCGACTTATGGAAACATAAGGACATCGGAAGTACCAAGGATAAGATGCAGTTTGATATTCCTGCACACGGTGTCGTGTTGCTGAAGTTGACTCCTAAACAGTAATGATAGATTTAGAAACCATTAATAAAAAAATATGAAGAACATGCATTATGCATCTGTGAAGTGGATTTGCTTTCTGCTTTTCGTGGTAGTAGGAAAGGTGGCGATGGCCGAAGGTATCACTTCGCCTGATGGAAATCTCCGTCTTAAGTTTACCGTAAATGCTTTGGGAGAGCCGGTCTATCAGTTGTTTTACAAAGAGAAAGCCGTGGTTAATCCATCGAAACTGGGCTTGGAATTGGTGGGTGACCCGGGCTTGATGAATGGTTTTACACTTGTGGAAGCCGGGGCTTCAACTTTCGATGAAACATGGAAACCTGTGTGGGGAGAAGTGTCGCAGATACGGAATCAGGTAGTGTAAAATAAACTGTGTCACGCATTATTTATCTCTAGAAAACTCATCGGTCGGGGAACGGCCCGCGCCAAGGGGCGGGACCACCCGTCCCGACGAGCGTAAAATTACAATAATTTAAACCGGTTTCCAAACTTTATAGCCAGTTGTTGCGAGATGGTAGCCCAATTGGCCAGTGGCATGGTCCATTTCTTACGTATATTGGGCAGTATCCATAATTTGTAAGCGACTGCTCAACTACATCTTGTGTATTCGATTTTTTATTGAGGTGCACTCCATTGTAAGTGCGTCTCGATTTTTTCATATGCCAACTTATCTCAGGGTTGTTATTGAGTGTCAATCTCGCTTTTTCCCGTTTTTTCCTGCATTTTCCCGGAACTGTCCCGATTATTTTCTCCATACATCCGGTAGCAGTTCCTTCAGGTCTCTGTCTGATTTGGGTGCCAGATAATAGGGGAGTTTACTGATCACATCATTCAGCCACTCTCTGGGGTTGACACCACGTTCCTTACATGAGCCAAGCAAGGAGCAGATTATAGCCGTATTCTCAGCAGCTTCGTGATTTCCGCAGAACAGCATGTTCTTTCTTGATATGACCAGTGGCCTCAGGGCATTCTCACAGCGGTTGTTGTCTATAAAGATTCTTCCGTCATGGAGATACGGTTTCATTCTTGGCAGCAGGGAGTAGGCATAGGCTATGGCTTTCCCTATAAGACTTCGTTTTAGAACTTTAGGGTATGTGTTTTTAAGCCAAAGTTCAAAGCTGTCAAGTATCGGCTCGGATAGACGTTGACGTAATTCAGCACGTTTTTCATACGGGAGTTCCTGTTTATCCGCCATGTATTCCACATTATACATATCCTGGATAAATTTGAGTCCCTGCATGGCATATTCCGGATTTTCTTCCTTGCACAGCTCTATATGCCTGCGGATATGTGCGAGACAGCCACACAGGCACACGTCCTCTCTATCCTCAAAGGCGTCATAAATAGGATGGCCGTCACTTTGGAGATATCCTTTGAAGTTTTTCAAAAGCCTGACCGCAACTTTTTGTGAACGCGATCCGTTGTCGTAATGGAAGAAGAGCAGACGCGGCACAGCCGCTCGGACTATCCAGATGTATTCTTTTGCGGCTTTATGCCTCTCATGGTTTATAACCGGAAGCGTGGTCTCGTCAACCTGGAGGTAATCTGCGGCCAGTACTTTCTTCCTGAGTTCCAGATAAAGTGGTCTGAGAAGTTCGCAGACCGGTCTGAACCAGCCGTCCAATGTGTTTCTGGACAGTTTCACACCCAGATGTTCCAGCTGTTTCACTTGTCGGTAGAACGGGACATGATATTCGTACTTCTGTAAAAGGACCTCAGCGAGCATGGAAGCCCCGGGCATGCCTTTATATATGGGCATCAGTGGCATGGGAGCGGTTATTACAGCCTTTTCTCCGTTGTCAACGGCCTCCATTTCATTTTTCAGGGCATATGTGGGACGTACCGTGTCTTTCACATAGAGGTAGCCGGGTTTCATCTCAAGGGTCCTGGTATGTTCCTCGCCTATCTTGACGTATCTGCTTAAATCGACATTCTCCGGTTCGATGACGACTGTTACAACCGGAAGGTTATTCATGACGACCCGGTTACGGCGTGGCGTTTTATTGGCGGCCCGGGACTTGGGGACGGTAATCTGTTCAGCCGCCCTGCTCCGGGCCTCTTCGATTTCCGCCTCTATCTGTTCCAGGTCGCCATAGTCAAAAGGGAGCTTCGGGTCTCCGTTATAGACAGGCTTGCATTTCTCACTCATCTTTCCGAACACCTTCCTCTTCAGCCATGCCAGGGAGGCGTTCAGCTCAACTATCGTACCCCGGAGCTCTTCTATGGTCCTTGCCTGGGCCGAGATGATCTCACTCTGTTTACGGTTGATATCCAGCAGCTGTTCCATTGAGGATTCCACAGCTTGTCCGGTTGCATCTTCTTTTGCCATTCAATATCCTTTTTTGATGATATAAAGATAGCGAAAAGCTATAAGAAAAACAAGCCTTCAAGCTGTTTGTTTACAACTGTTTACCAATGCTTTTTCAAATTGGAAAGCCGTCTTTGCCTGCCTTTGCTGACATCTTCATTGATGCCTTCCACCATAACGACCAGGTCACTCCAGGTCATGGGGTAAGAACGGGTGGCAGGATCATAGGCGGGTATCTTGAAGGTGCCTTCTTCAAGCAGTTTCTCGTAAAGGACCAGACCGCCCGGTTCGGCATGGAGCAATTTTATCTTGGTCCGGAAACGGTTGTAGAAAATGAATACGTCCCCACTTCTGATGTCGCCTCCCATCCTCTCATGCACAAGGCCGCAAAGAGTGAACATACCTTTCCTCATGTCCGTATAACCGGGGCATAGGAAATATCTCATGCTGTCATTTAGGCAGAACATTGGCATTATATATTTTAGAGATCAGATTCAGGGCAGCTTCACAGCCGGAAGACCCTTTAAACTTCAACTTCAATCCGTTGGGTAATTCCAAGGATATTTCAGAGCTGTCCTTTCCTTTCAAGGGAAAGGGGACGCTAGGCTGGGGAGATGGCAGGGGAGTCTCGTGAGATATACCGGGGGATGGCGTGTCGCCATTGATTACTATGGGGACAAAGCTGTCTTTAACCCCTAAGCGGGAGGCTTCTGCCAATAACTCCCGCTCCGTTATACCGTATTTTTGTTTCCAAAGATAGAATCTACTACGGCTATAACCTTCATTCTCACAAAAATCAGCAATGGACAAACCACTCTGCTGCTGGCGGAAAAGAACGGAGATAAATTTTTCTCTGCTCATCATGTGTTTACGTCGCTGCATCATAGGATATTATTTTTTTGTAGCAAAAGTAAGGAGGGAAAATGAACTGTAGAAGATGTACTTACTTATTGCGCTTACCATAATTTTGTGTAAATAGAAACGGGATTCAGTTATAAGTTCTCTTATATCTGGATTCTGTTTTCAAAAATAAGCATAAATTGGTTCATAATCAATCCCCAGTTAGTAATCGGCATTGTCCATTTCTTCTCAATCTCCATCAAAGCGAGGTATACCATTTTCTTCACAGCATCATCCGACGGGAATGAAAGCTTTGATTTAGTGTACTTTCTGATTTTTCCATTCAGATTTTCAATGAGATTTGTTGTGTAGATTATTTTCCTGATTTCCAATGGAAACTGGAAGAAAACAGTCAGGTCATCCCAGTTATTCCTCCATGAGAGGATGGCATAAGGGTACTTCCCTCCCCATTTCTTTTCCAGATTATCCAGTTCCACGGCAGCAGCCTCCTTGTTGGGCGCGTTATAGATGTTCTTCATATCGGCTGTAAACTCTTTCTTGTCCTTGTAAACGACATATTTACAGGAGTTCCTGATTTGATGTACAACACATATTTGCGTGGAAGACTGAGGAAATACGGCACGTATGGTGTCGGTAAACCCGTTCAGGTTGTCAGTGCAGGTAATCAGTATGTCCTGTACTCCGCGGGCCTTCAAATCTGTCAGGACACCCATCCAGAATGAAGAACTTTCTGATTTTCCCACCCACATGCCAAGGACTTCTTTCAAGCCGTTCTGTTTCAGACCGACACAGAGATAGACAGTCTTGTTGATGATTTTTCCGTTGTCACGAACCTTGAATACAATACCGTCCATCCAAACGATGAGATAGACAGGATCCAAAGGGCGGTTCTGCCATTCCTGAGCAGCCTGGTTGACTTTGTTCGTAATGATGGAAATGGCTGATGTGGACAGTTCTATTTCATAGATTTCACGCATCTCCTCTTCAATGTCGGACACGCTCATTCCTTTGGAATATAGGGAGATAACAAGTTTTTCTATGGAAAGCCCACGACTCTCGTGTTTGGGAACAACTATGGGATTGAATTCACCGTTACGGTCACGGGGAATAGGTATGACCGCTTCACCGTGTTCAGTTTGGATTTTCTTGGGGTAGCTGCCGTTACGGGAATTACCGCTGTTATGACCGGAAACCGAATTCTTCTCATAACCCAGATGCGCATCCATCTCACCTTCAAGCATTTTCTCCAATACCTGCGCGTGTAACTGCTTCAGAAACTTGCTGACATCAGCTTCTGTCTTGAACTGGCTAAGGAACTCCTTACTTAATACCTCATCAGGCACTACATGATTCTTCTCTTTCATAATTTTCTTCATTTTGCAAAGCTATTAAATAAAAAATACGGAACCCATACTGAATCCCGTATTTTACATTTACACAAAATATTTTATAGTGCCGTATATGCGGTATGCAAGATAAACAAGTTTCTCAAGGGCTGTATCCGATGGGAACACGCCCTTGTTTTTTGTTACCTTGCGGATCTGACGGTGATACCCCTCAACGGTATTTGTGGTATAGATAAGCTTACGGATGACCGGAGTATACTGGAAGTATTCGGACAGCTTATCCCAGTTGTCCTGCCAGGATCTGATAACGACAGGATACTGTTCACCCCATTTTTCATCCAGCTTGAGGAGCTCATTTTCTGCGGATTCCTTATTGACTGCCTGATAGACACATTTCAAATCCCTTAAGAACTCCTTCTGATTCTTGGATCCTACATACTTGATGGAGTTACGTATCTGATGTACTACACAAAGCTGTACGGCTGTATTAGGATAAACGCTTTGAATGGCTTCAGGAAACCCCTTCAGACCGTCTATACAGGCAATGAGAATATCCTCAACTCCACGGTTCTGAAGGTCTGTCAACACGCTGAGCCAGAAGTTTGCTCCCTCATTCCTTGATATATACATTCCAAGTAACTCCTTGTGTCCCTCCCTGTCAATGCTCAGTACATTATAGATTGCACGGGTTACCGCGCAGCCACGTTCATCCGTTACTTTGTAATGAATGGCATCCATCCAGACTATAGGATAAACAGAATCAAGCATCCGTGATTTCCATGCTTTTATCTCCGGAAGTACACGGTCTGTGATGGAACTGATTGTGTCGGCCGAAACACGATTCCCAAGATTTTCTTCCATCCAGTCACTGATTTCCCTTGTGCTGTTTCCCATTGCATACAAGCCAATTATACGGTCAGCAACACCTTCTGCCAGAATAGTCTCACGCTTCTTGATAAACTGGGGATCAAAACTCGAATTACGGTCACGGGGAGTGGAAACGGTTACTTCGCCCAAGGGAGTCTGAACCAGCTTTTGCATCTTTCCGTTACGACGGTTACCCATCTGGCGTTCTTCTTCTGTCAAATGTGCATCCATCTCTCCTTCCAGGGCTGCATTCAATATACTTTCCAATAGTGGGGCAAAGGCGCCGTCCTTACCCAACAAAGGCTTGCCGGCTTTCAGCTGTTCAATGGCCTTGTTCTTGATACTCTCGAAATCAAATTCTTCTTTCATAAAAAAAACTGTGTTAGCAAAGTTAATACTTTATTCCTTGCTGACACAGTTTAATTTACATCCTCCATTAATCTGACTATCTCCCAACAATAGACGAGGTAAGCGTTTCTGTTGGTTGGGTGTAAGAGCTTGATATAATATCCTTTCACTTTAATATTCAAATCCACTTTCATAAAGAGGTGGGACAATGTTATAAAGTTGGGGCGGTCTATGGGTAGGATGCAGTAAAGACTTCTCATTGTAAAATCAATAAGAGGATGGTTGATGGCTTCCCTGTATCTCTTTCTAATATAATCCTGCCTAATGTTACTTGTCCTGTTTTGCAAGTACTTTAATTGTATCTTCATATTCATTAGTTGCTGATTGAACATTGTTGGTAAACACTAAATATTTTTTCTCACGTTCCATTTTGTAATAGTAGGCAGTGCCAAAATATATCTTGGCTTCCTTTCTGTTGTGGAACTTCTTTCCTGTTGGTAGATGAATTATCATGTCAGTTTAAATATTAGTAAATTAATAAGATAGTTTCTGCAATGAAATATAATAGGTAGTAACCTTTCCATTCTTTTTTCTCCTTGTCTTTAGATAGTTATTAAGATTAGCCCACAATCCAATGTGAACCTTGTTATCTTTTACTCCCTGTTTAAGAGCCTTAACTCTTATCTGCTCATAAGTAAATTCTTCCATTTTAGATATTCTGAATAGTTTGTAAGTCCGTCAATCTGTGTGGTGGGATTATCTGTTTGTAGTACTGTAAAGATAGTAACTCCATAAGTGAGAAACTAATGATAAGACCACACATTTAGTAATCAGACTTTAGACTATTCAGAATTTCTAAGAACTTGGGGAGAACAAGCCCACCAGTCACATGGGCTTTGCTCCGTAGTATGTATTATGCTTCTAAAGCATTTTGTAGCATTGCTTGAAAATCATCATCTTCCTTTATTTTCTTTAGTTTGTCATCATTAAGTTCTAATTGTTTTAGCTTATCCAAAGCCTTGAATGCTTGTTCTTCGCCATGTACTTTAGCATAACTGTTAAATCCTTTAATGAAGTAACGTTTAGTGAGAAATGTGACGCTGATTTTGGCAGCTTTGCATAGAGTTATAAAATCGTTACCTCTCTTGATGTCAACTATGGCATCTTTTGGTAGATTGTATTCTTCTCTTCTTAAAACCTTGTTCAATATCTTCTCTGGAATGTTCTTCTTGGTATAAATCAGACCTGCTGTCGTAGGATTGAATCCCTGTTGGATTAGTTCAGCCATATTCTCAAAGAGTTCATCTTTGGATGTCAAGGCAGCAACCCCTATCTTGGCTTTCATATCCCAATTACCAACTCTGTTGATTTCTTCCAAATAAGTTCCTATATCCTTAATATCCTTAACAAAGACATTGGGGATAGTCATATTACCTTTGACAGAGTTTAGTTTGGCAAATGCTGTGCTTCTGTGTTGACCGTCCAAGATTACAAAGTAGCCTTCTGCCTCTTCTTCTGTCAGAACTCTACCGTTTACATCTGTTACGACATATCCTGCCTTTATTAGTTTTGAAGCTTCTATCACGATGATGGGATAGGCTTCTTCATATTTGCCATTGTCAATAATAGCAATGAACGTATCTACTTTCTTTGAATCAATGCTTCTGTTATGTTTTACAAAGGTAATCTTCTTAGAGACCTTCTCCTCAGTTTTAGTTAATTGGAATGTAATAGGTTCGTCTTTAAGTGTGAGGGCTTTACTATTCTTCTCTTCAATAGCCTGCTTTAATTGTTTCACAATTAACTCTTGGGCGTGTAGAACGGTTTCTCCCAACTGTCTGTTAACTATGTTCTTCAAATCTCTTTCAGCTTTAATCAACTGTTGTTGTAAGCTGAGAGTGCGCACTGCCTTTCCTGCTTTAGCATTAGCTACTGATTTGCTGGTTGCAGTCTTTCCTGCTGTCTTAGTCATTGTTTTCATTGTCATCTTGTTTTTAATTATCAAATTAAGTTCTTTGTAACCGTCCAACCTATGCGCACTTGGCTTTCTGATTACGCTGCAAAGGTATGATGTCCTCATGAGGTGAATTGGTAAAGAATAACTGTATGTTTGAGTGAGTTTTTTACCAGCCATTTACCTTTAAGAGATTTATCATCACTCCTTTTTGAAAGCGCTGCAAAAGTAGAATATTGTGGTTGGGTAGGGTGGTAAGGAATAGGGCAAATAAAAAGGCAGTTCTTTACCATCGTAAGAGCTGCCTTTTAAGTAGGGAGGGTTTGGTTTACCAGAGTTTCGTTCCACCTATATTATAAGGTGATAATTTGAATGTTTTATAATCCAACAGGGCTTCTGCCGTATCGTATCTATTCAGAAAATAGCTCAGTCTGCTTCTGATATTATTTGCATCCGTATCTACATCGTCAGCTTCAATCAGTTCAATAGCCCTAAGATATGATTCTATCAAGTTTGCCTGTGGTCTTGTAGGAACTTTCTCCTTAACGGATTTTAAATGTGTGTCTTGAAGTAACTGATATGTTCCCCATATATATAATGATTGGATGGGGTTAATCTTCTTGCTGCCCACTTTTTTATCTCCATAGATGAAATGCAATTCATCTTGGGCTTCCTCCAAACTGTTTACTCCCAAATATTGATGCAGGTATTCATTCAGTTTGTTCTCAAACCAGCTATCTTTATTATTGATAGCTATTGGGGAATTACCACCTGCTGTAATCTTTATATCGGTAATGAAGTCTTTTCCTTTTTTCTGTTTGGGCTGATTGAGAGCAATGTATAATTTTAGCATATCGGGTCTGACTTCATGGATATATTGTTGATATAGCATATCGTCATATTCTCCTTCCGATATTGGAACTTCCGTTATTCTGTCCCTGTATAGGAGTGCAGCCATGAATATTAATGCACATGAAGCAAAGTCTTCATTATAAAGTTTTGTAACATAAGATTCCATTATTGTTTTAGGGTTAAAACTATCTGGAACTGTAACTACTATATTCTCGGTAGTAGCCAATGCAAATTTTACTGCATCTACACCCCAATCATCATTTGATTTACACTGATTGGCAAGCTCTTTTTCTTCTGGTGTCAGATGAAAGACTTTCTTAGTATAGACTTGGGTAAGTTCATTAGATATGTCGTCATAGGTGAATCCGAAACATCTGTTCAGTTCTGGATATAGTTTCTGTATGGTTGGTATGTCAAATGTTACTTTAAGCATGGTGTCAAATTCTTACTTTCCCTTTTAGAGAACTATCAATGATATGTGCATTAGGAGCATATTCTTTGCATAGAGCGTTTACAATTAACTGGTCTGCTTCGGTTGCATAGGGGCTTAATGTAATTCTTAAATTATCAAACGCATCATCCTTTAAGTCAATAAAGAATGAATCTATTATAGGAAATCGTTCTTCTCTTACACAAGAAAGGATATAAGTTGCGTACCTTTTGTCACCAATATTTATGTTATTATTTGGAAATATAATAAGTCTAAACCTACATTCGTCTTGAAATTCCCAATGTTTATGTTTGAATCTACCAACGTTTTCAAAATTTAAAGAAACGTCATTAGAGTTATTTTGTATTAGTGAATTGTATATTTTATTTAAATCATCTGTGTATTCAATCTTTTTATAAAAAAAGTTTTCATTCCAGAATGTATTAAGTATAGTATATTGAGGAGTAAACATCTTTGCTACTGGGATGATTGATGAAAAACTTTCCTCATTAGTCTGTATATGATATTTCTCAGAATCTTCTTTAGTAACGATATGCTTTTTAAACATATTCTTATCTAATGAGATTCTAACGCCTTTAGTTGTTGGTGTGTACATTCTCCATAATGGAATGCTTTCAATCTCATTAAAAGTCCAGCAGGAAACAAACATAAAACCTCCTAAATGGATTCCTGCATTACTTAATGCAGCTTCTTCAATGTCATCCATTTTGTCTAATCGCTTAAATCTAATTGTTTTATTCTTAAGAATTAGGGCTAAACTGTCAATAGAAGTATATTGGTGTATTATCATGCTAATAAATTTTAGTTTGTTTGCAAAGTTAAAAAATAATCCCCACCTGCACATTGCTACAAGTGGGGAATTATTAGCTTACTTACCAAACACGTACTTCACAACCTTAGTATTAGCCTTGTTTTCATTTACAAAGTCACGTTCAATATAAATATCTGTCACCTTCATAGAATCATCTATGTGGTTCAAAGCTGCGTGAACAATGTATTTGTCTATGCCTACTTTGTTCAGTGCAATGGTAGCCCAACTATGGCGCGCAGCGTAGTATTCCAAATCATCTACTTCTAATATTGCTCCAATCTCTTTCAACCCAGAATTAATAGCCTTGTTAAATGTCTTTTCATCTCCATAATATTGATAGAAGTTAAATAGACGTTTGCCTGTGCTGTCTTTGTACTTATCAATAAGAGGTTGCACTATCTTAGGAATATCTACCATCATCTTTGCACCATCCAATCTGCGAGCTTTGGTCTTAGTTCTGTTATAGATAATAGTGTTCCCTCTCATTTCAGTAGCATTGTAAAGGTCTGCTGAATTGATTCCCATAAGGCAGAATGAGAGAATGAAACAATCTTTAGCCAAGTTATAACGGCAGGTGGACTTATATCCTTTCTTCATGTCTTTATAAGGCAGCTTCCACACCTTTTTAATGATGTCTGCTGGAATGGCTCTCTTACGTGTAGCTTCCTGTTTAGGTATCTTGAAGTCTTCAAAGGGTGAGTTAGGAATAAGAATAAGGTTCTTGTCCTTCTTATTGAACTTACGTTTGGCTTCATTGAACAGCTTCTTGATGCTTACCAAGTAGAGGGAAAGAGTGCGGTTAGAGGTCACACGTTTACCTTGTTGCATCAGTTTCTTGGTACGTGCATCACGTTCTCCAATTAAAAATGCTTTGAACTGTTCCAAGAAGTCTAAGGTGATAAGATTTATATCCAATTCTTCCTTGCCAACAAACCGTACCAAAGCATTGATGGCAGTTGTATAATTGGGTGCTCCTTTTATGGTAGTAGAAGCTATCCACTCACGACTGAACTTTATAAAGTCAATGGTTTGTTGCTTCTCTTGCTCTCCGTTTAGGAACTCAATTATCTCATCCAATGAATAATGATTTTGGTCTAATTGCAGTTTTAAACACTGTTCCCTATAATAGAGAACAAGCCTATCTATTTCTCTCTTAATGGAAGTGTCCTCTTTGAATTTGAGGGATTTAGTTAGGTCTTGTTGAGTTACAAACAGGTTGGTGGATAAGCGTTTTACCTTGCGGTCTAATGTGAATCTAATCTTGACGTTATAAGTTCCGTCAACTTTTAGTTCACTCCTTTTAATCTCAGCTTTAATAGTCAGCATATTAGCTCTATTTTAATTAGTCAACAATTAGCCAACATCTGCTTAAAATAGGAGTAAATCAACCAAGAGCAACAGATTCATATCTGGAGGGTCTGCAAACAAAAAAGGCTCTATTCTGTTAAGAATGAGCCTTTTAGTTTGTGGACCAGCCTGGGCTTGAACCAGGGACCTCCAGATTATGAGTCTGTTGCTCTAACCAACTGAGCTACAAGTCCGGTGTTATCCTCATCGGATAGCGGGCACAAAAATAGTATATTCAGTTGAAATATGCAAACCTTTCGGGTAAAATATACTGTTTGCTGCTTTGTTTTTAGAACTTATACGTACGTTTGGGGTTCTTGGGGAACCATCCTTTCTTTACGCGGTCTTCCTGTTCAAAGACTTCTTTGATCGTCCAGAACGAGGAAAAAGCAAATACACCTAAGAGGGAAGCAATCAGGATATTTTCTACACAAAGTGAAGCAGCGACACCTCCGATGCCCAGTACAAGAAAAATCCACCAGCACTTGGTACCCCAATAGTACTCGGCCTTTACTACCACAGGGTGAAACAACCCGATGATAAGAAAAGTACAAATGCCGATGAACAGTCCCGAAAGATGATATTCGTTTAAGAATTCCATAAACTATCTGTTATTTCTCCGGGCAAATGGGAATTTCCTTTTTGATGCTTTGCTCCAGTGAAATCAATGTTTCAGTAGCGGTTACGCCCGGAATTTCCTGCATTTTGTTATTTAGCAAGTCCATCAGGTGCTCATTATCACGTGCATAAACCTTCGTCAGCATTGTATAAGGACCTGTGGTAAAGTGGCATTCCACGATTTCCGGTATCTTTTCCATTTCGGCAACCACTGATTTATACATGGAACCTTTCTCAAGCTTGATACCTACATATGTGCAGGTTCTGTATCCCAGAGATTTAGGATTCACATGATAACCGGAGCCGACAATAACGCCTAAATCAATCAAACGTTGTACACGTTGATGAATGGCAGCACGTGATACGCCACACTCAGCAGCTACATCTTTGAAAGGAATGCGGGCATTCTGAGAGATGATTTCCAGAATCTGCCGGTCAAGATTGTCTATTTTTTCCATAATATCAATTTATGTAAGTTCTTGTTTTTATCAAATAGTAAGCAAATATAGGACTTTATTTTAATTTCTCTATAAAAATGGAGGAAAAAATAGGGAAAGAGTAAAAAAGAAGCGGACGAAGCAGATGTTTTTGTTTACATCCGTTTTGTCCGCTAAGTTTATGCAGGTGAAGAAGAAATCTTCAGCTGATATTTATTTTTCGATACCAACGAGCTCTACTTCGAATATCAGAGTAGAGAACGGTTTGATCTGACCGCCGGTTTCTCTGCCACCATAAGCCAAGTCCTGAGGAATATAAAGTTCCCACTTAGAACCTACAGGCATCATAGTGAGGGCTTCTGTCCAACCTTTGATAACTTGATTAGCACGGAAAGTTGCAGGCTCGTTGCGTTTGTAAGAGCTGTCGAACTCAGTACCGTCAATTAAAGTACCCTTGTAGTTTACTTTCACTTTGCTGGTGTCAGCAGGAATCTCACCTGTACCTTTGGTGATGATTTTGTATTGCAGACCGCTCGGAGTAGTTACAACACCTTCTTTACCTTTGTTGTCAGCGAGGAATTTTTCACCTTCAGCTTTGTTATCAGCATACTTAACTGCCAAAGCTTTCTCTTTGATGCTTTCCATACCTTCGCGCATGTAAGTTGTTGCAGCTTCTTTAGTCATAACGCCAGTCTTACCTGTGATACCTGCAATGAAACCTGCCAGCATATTTTCGCGGCTGATAGTCTGAGTAGAGTCGCTACCGAAGATTTGTTGGTTGAAACCTTCTACCCATTGTTTGCCTACCATTTGACCGATTTGCATACCAGTCATATAAGCGAGGTCTTTTTCGCTGGTCTTAGCAGCGCCTTCGTTGAAACCTTTGATGAATTCAGCCATCTGAGTAGTATCAACACCTTGTTGCATCAGATACTGAGTTAAGCCTTCTGTACGAGCCATACCGATGGCATAAGACAATGAGTCAACTTCTGTTTTCAGATTTGCTTTCGGACTTTGTGCAGTACAGGAAGCTAAACCTGCGCCTACTGCAAGAGCCATGATCAATGTTACTTTTTTCATTTTGCTTTTACTGTTTATTTTTTATTTTTGGGATAATATTTCAAGTAATTCTACTTCGAAGATCAGTGTGCTGTGAGGCGGTATCATTTCGCCTGCACCTTGTGCACCGTATGCCAGGTCGGAAGGAATGTAGAGTTTCCATTTGGCGCCTTCGGGCATGAGTTGCAAAGCTTCTACCCAACCGGGGATTACCTGGTTTACACCGAACACGGCAGGTTGTCCGCGTTTGATAGAACTGTCGAACAGAGTTCCGTCAACCAGTGTACCTTCGTAGTGACATTTCACCTGGTCGGTAGCTTTTGCATATTTGCCTACGTTGCCTTCGTTGATGACTTCGTACTGCAAACCGCTTGGCAGGGTAACAACACCCGGACGCTGCTTGTTTTCTTCCAGGAATTGTTTGCCTTGTTCTATGCTGGCGGCATTCATTTTCTCTTCCAGTTCGGCGAAGTATTTGTTCACTATATCGCGGGCTTCTGCATGCGATATAGCGGTTTTGTTTCCTTCTAATACGTCTTTGATAGCTTGTGCAAAGTCATCTACTTCGATGCCTTTTGCACCCATGCTTAATAAATTTTGACCTATTCCAAGGCCGATAGCGTAACTGAATTTATCCATATATCTTTTGGGTTGCGACTGAAAGTGATGTATCTTTCAATCAGTTGCAAAATTACAAGTTGCAAAAGTAAGGGTTTTATTTGAATGATTTATGCTTTTAGGATTTAAATTTTCTTATATCTGTGCCAACTTCGGCAATCTTCTGTATTTTTGTAGGAAAGAAACTGCGATAAATAGAAAGGAGATATGGCAATGAAGAAGAATTTAGTGATTTTGTCCGGTGCTGGAATGAGTGCCGAGAGTGGCATTAGTACGTTTCGTGATGCAGGCGGACTGTGGGATAAATATCCGGTGATGCAGGTAGCCAGTGCCGAAGGGTATGTACGTGATCCGGAGTTGGTGATTAACTTCTATAACGAGCGTCGTAAACAATTGCTTGATGTGGAACCGAATGCAGGACACACAGGGCTTGCCGAGTTGGAGAAAGACTTTAATGTGACGGTAGTTACGCAGAATGTGGACAATCTGCACGAGCGTGCGGGAAGTACGCACGTCATTCATCTGCATGGTGAGTTGACAAAGGTTTGTTCGAGCCGTGATCCTTATAATCCCCGTTATGTAAGAGAGTTGAAACCGGAAGAGTATGAAGTGAAGATGGGCGACAAGGCAGGCGATGGTTCTCAGTTGCGCCCGTTTATAGTCTGGTTTGGTGAGGCTGTGCCGGAGATAGAAACGGCTATCGGCTATGTGGAAAAGGCGGATATCTTTGTAATCATAGGTACTTCGATGAATGTGTATCCGGCAGCAGGTTTGCTGAATTATGTACCGCGGACGGCAGAGGTGTATCTGATTGATCCGAAACCGGTGGATATACACTCGATGAGGCGGATACATGTCATTCAGAAAGGAGCTTCGGAAGGGGTGAAAGAATTGCAGAGCCTGCTGTTTACTCCTTTGTAAACATGAACCCTGTTGCTATCATCCCTTGCTGACAATATGAAAAATAAGAGCAAATTTTTTTATAAAATAGTTTGCTCTTATTTTTTATTCTTGAATAATGTAAACTGCACAAATTGTTGGCAGTGGGTATTTTCCGTATCAGAACTCTCGCTACTGATTGAAAATGGCTTTAGCTTGTTACTTACGTGTATAAGTGATATTTCCCCAAACCAACCGAGTTGGCGTTATGGTTACATCATATTCTCTATTACTATCATAAATAAGCTTATAGTTACCCGTCCATACTATTGTTAAATACGTGCTGCCCTCCAAATCCTTTTTTACGTATTCAAAGTTATAAGAATCAGAGTCAGTCCCATCAGTATAAATAGCGCTCATCGTACCTTTATTGTTGGATTTGAACTCAACTCTTAAAGTAGCATCACGAGTATTGATGACTTTGTTTGATACTTCCCATGTTCCGACAAGCGAACTGTTTCCATTTGCTGGTTTGTCATCGTCATCTCCGCAACTTACCATACATACGCTCATTGCCACCATTATCAGTAGCATAGATAAATACTTCATTGTTTTCATACTCTATTAATGTTTAATTTATTTTCTGCAAAAGTATGACAAAGAAGTAAAAAAGAAGGCATAACAGTGCTGCAGGAATGACACATATTTATTGCGAATCTTGCGACAATCCTTTTTGTTTTATATACTCAGATAAGTCAGAGAAGAAATCTCTGCCTAAAAGAAGTGAAATCCGAGCGAGAAGATTAGTATCAATGCTCTCTTTCTGGAATAGGCGATAAACATTGGAACGGTCGCAAGAAAGTTTGTGTGCAAACCAAGTGATACTTCGTTCCTGTCTCTCTAATTCTTCTTTAATTAGGACACCAATAGGTTTCATCGTGAAGAAAAATGCCGTGTAACTCCCATATCCGGCGGTTAATTATAACTTCTGATACAGGCATAATGAAAAAACGTGGGAGTCCGCATATACTTATCCCACAAGTAGGCCTCTCGCATTGCCCGGAAAAAAGGATAAGCAACACGAACAGCCCACGCCCATATACGCTATTATTGAACATACCAAAACTTGGCATGCCCTATAACACATACGAGGTAGACGTTCCGTTGCGTTTCTTCTTTTTTCCATAAATTTTGCGAGAATTCACTTGTAGAAGAATACGTTCGAAAACGTTTTTCAAATATGTCCGCCTTCTCTTTTGTTTTATAATGCTCAAAGGGAAGACACTGCAAAGATAGTATTTTCTATTTATAACACCTATATGAGGTGCACTTCATATTTAATAAAAATTCTCCTATCCTTCATGTATTATTGTGTAGGGGTATGGAAGCAGACTCTAAATATCTTAGCCATCCGATATTACTGCTTCGGATGCATCAAGAGCTTCAAAAGAGGGAAAGAAGCTTTTGCCATATCTTGCCATCGTTTTGGCACAACTCTGGCACTGTATTAGGTGGAAAGTGTGAGGCTTACTTTGAGTTTTACTTCTTTAATATCATCCGCAATACAAACCATGCATGATGTGCTACGGTACTTACCAGCCCGTAATGTTTCACCATGATGCGGAAGCGTTCCCGTAGGGAGGCTTTCTGATTCTGCGTGGTCATGCCTTCTTCCAGATAATCGATAAGCGTGAGGTGCGTGTTGTGCAACGTCCGTGCTTTTTTCATGATGCGGATGCACCAATCAAAGTCGGCAGAGAAGCGGTATTGCATATCGTAGGGTATGGCCAGACTTCGTTTAGCGAAGAAAGCCTGATGACAAACAAGCATCCCTTGCTTGAAACTCTTCCATGTCAGCACTTCGGGTGCGGAGAGGCGGCGCATACGGAGGAAATGCCTCTCTTTATTAACCAGAGCCGTTTCACCATAAATTACGTCCGGCAGTTCACCAATTCCCAGGGTATGTACCATCTGCTGCAAAGTGTCATCTTCGTGGAAACTGTCTCCGGCATTGAGGAAACAGAGATAGTCGCCGGTTGCCAGGTTGATGCCTTTGTTCATGGCATCGTACAGTCCCTTGTCCGGTTCGCTGACGATCTGCGTAATGCGGTCACGATACCTTTCGGCAATGGAGAGGGTTCGGTCTTTGGAAGCACCGTCTATAATGATGTACTCTATGTGGTGGTAGGTTTGGGAGATCACACTTAGTATCGTGTCTTCCAATACGGCCTCGGCATTGTAAGTCACGGTGATGATGCTGAACTTGGGCGTAAGGCGATTATGCATGTCTTCCGGTTATTTTGTTGTAAACGTCAATGTATCTCTTGGCAATGGCGCGTTCCGAATAATTGGAAACAGCTTTCCGGCAGGCTTGTTCGGCGAGGGTGGCGTATTCCGGTTCAGTGAGTATCCAGTAGATGCCGTTGGCGAAGTCTTCAACCGATTTATATTGCGCCACATAGCCGTTGTGCAGGTGGTCTATCATTTCCGGTATGCCGCCTACGTTGAAACCTACGCAAGGTATGCCGCAGGACATGGCTTCCATAATCATGTTCGGTAGATTTTCTTCCAGGGATGGGGTGACGAAGAGGTCTACGGAATTGTAGATATCTACCAACTGATGCTCGTTGCTGACGAAGGCGAGCGGATAAACCTTGAAAGGCAACATGTTCTGTATTTGTTGCGACTGGTTACCGAAGACCACAACACCCAATTGTTCTTTCAACTCCGGATATTTCTCTGCCAGCAGTTTGCACGCCTTAATCATGTAATCTACCCCCTTGCGGGTATCCATAATCTTCACCGAACCGAACAGAATCAGTTTACTGTCTTGCGGAAGCATACACTTCTCCCGTGCTGCCTTTTTATCATGAGGCTTGTAGAGGTTGGTGTTGATGGGATTAGGGATATTCGTAATGACGTGTCCGCTGAAAAGGGCACTTTTCTTGGCTCGTTCTTCCAGCCAATGACTACAGGCAACGAAATTGATGTGGCGTCCTTCGTACAGTTTCTGCTTTTTAAGAAATATACGGTGGGAGAGATCTTTCTTTCTGCTTCCGTTATGGATAAAAGGGCAATGATGGCACTCTTCTTCGTAATGCATGCATCCGCCGGAGTAGTGGCAGATGCCGGTGCATGGCCACATATCGTGCATGGTCCAGACTACAGGCTTGCCCGAAGCAAGAATCTTTTCGATGTTCTTTAAAGAAAGCATTCCCTGGTTGATCCAGTGAAGATGTATGACGTCTGCTTGTTGGAATTCCGGCAAAGCGGTGATATCCGTACCGGTATTGGCTATGTCTACAGCAAAGAGATGTCTTTTATTGAAGTGATTGGCCTTCCAGATAACGATTCGTTCCCATACGAATTTCCATACCATGCGCAGGTTGTGGGGCAATTCTACTACGGTGATCTGTTCGGTTTGTTTGTCGCGCACCAGTAGTTTGGCTTTGATGCCGTTATTCTTCAGGGCTTCCATCAGGCGGCTGGCGGCTACAGCCGGACCGCCTATCTTCTCTGTAGTATTAATAAGTAGTATTCTCATTGTGTTACCTTTCTTCTGATTAAGTTCTGGTAGAGGTCGAGATATTGCTTGGCAACGACTTCACCAGAATATTTTTCGGAAACTTCGTTTCGCATATTTTCTTCCGATAGGGTGGCTCGGGCTTCGGTTATTCCCCATCGGATACCCTCCGCCAGACTGTCCGCGGAGAGGTAATCGGCTAAGAAACCATTCTCCTTGTGACGAATAATGTCGGCCTGTCCGCTATTGCCGAAAGACACGGGGACACAGCCGCAGGCCTGTGCCTCGATTAATGTCTGACCGAATGTTTCATAAAAAGATGCGGATACGATGACGTCTGCAGCGGAGTACAGCTGTGAGAGTTTGTCCGTATCACCTATTCGTCCAAAGTAGGTGTAGCTGACGGGGAGGGTGCTGAATAGTTTCTCCGGGTATTTGATTCTGCCGAATAAGGCCAGATGGAGTTTCTCTTGCGGGAATTCTTTCTTTTCAATCAATAGCCGGATTGCCTGAATCAGGTATTCCACTCCTTTGATAGGATCGTCGATACGGGCGGCTCCGAACAGAATGATATATTTGTCGGGCAGGGACAGTTCTTTGCGGGACAGTTCCTTGTCCATGATCCGGAAGTCGGCAAGTGAAAGCGTGTTGGGAATAACGGATATCGGCTTCTCTTTGAGCAAAGTGCTTTGCTGTACTTGTGAGGAGAGCCATTTGCTAACTGCAACGATATTCAGTTGATTGGTGGCATTGAACAGTTTCTGTTTCTTCTTGAATGTCCGGTGTGCCAGGTCGTTTTTGCCTGGGAAACGTAGGAAGGGACAGTTTCCGCATTCACTTTTGAACAGGCTGCAGGTATGGGCATGGTGGCAGATGGCTGTACATTCCCACATGTCGTGCAATGTCCAGACAATGGGCTTACCCGATTCGATGATTTCCCGTATGTTTCTCAGTGAAAGCATTCCCTGGTTTATCCAGTGGAGGTGTATGATATCAGCTTCCCGGAATACGGGTAGTTTGGTTACATTGAAGCCGGTGTTGGCTATGGATATGGTAAAGAGGTTTTTCCGGCTGAAGAGATTGTTTGTCCAGATAACCACTCTTTCCCATAAGAAGGTGTATTTTTTTTGCCAGTTTTTACCTACTGAAATCACCTGTTCCGATTGGCTTTCCTTGTGGAGGACGAGCATCTTCACGTCTGTTCCCGCTGTATAGAGCGACTCCATCAGGCGTCTGGCAGCAATGGCGGCTCCGCCTGTTTTCTCGGACGTATTGATTATAAGTACTCTCATGTTGCGGAATGTTTTGGCAAAAGTACAGCTTTTACCGCTTTATATCCACAAATTCGCGGTTTTTTTAGCCAATAAAGGCGAAAGTATCTATCTTTGCAGAGGAAGTTTTATTATCATTTGACAATGAATATGGGAGAAAAAGGTTTGAAATGGTTGGAACAGCTCTGGCAGTGCTTTCTCAGTATAGTGAAGATTCTGTTGCAGTCCAAGTGGGGTACACGTTTACCGTCTTCTTTCAGCAATCCGGATGAGTTGCTGATATTGGCTAACGGTCCTTCGCTGAACCGTACCGTAGAAGAATCCGCGGACTTCATACAAGGAAAAACTTTACTGGCTGTGAACTTTTGTGTAAGCTCACCTATGTTCGAGCGTCTCCGCCCTGAGCTTTATCTGATTGCCGATCCGTTGTTCTGGATTGTTCCTGAGAAGCGCGTGCAGCTTTTCAAGACAATGGCCGAGAAAACTACCTGGGACATGAATTTTTTTGTTCCTGCCCGTGCTCTGAAAGATAAAGAATGGCAACCCTTATTGGCCGGTAATCCTCATATCAAACTCTATATTTATAACACAACGCCCATTGAAGGCTTCCAGAGTTTCTGTAACTGGATTTTCCGTAAAGGATGGGGTGTTCCCCGTCCGCACAATGTGCTGATACCTTCTATTGCCATGGGGTTGCGTCTGCCATTCCGGAAGATTTATCTGGCAGGTGCCGATCACTCTTGGTTGCCGGAAATCACAGTAACAGATGATAACGTAGTATTGATGCACCAGAAGCACTTCTACGACCAGAACAAATCGCAGGCCGACACCGTGAAGCAGGAGAATCTGAATAGCGCACGACTTTATACGATTCTTTATCACATGCATGTAGCCTTCAAGTCTTACTTTATTCTCGAAGCCTACGCCCGCAAATTGGGTAAGGAAGTAATCAACGTTACCCCCGGTTCTTATATCGATGCTTTTAAACGGATGAAAATATGAAAGATGGAATAATTATTCAGGCACGTACCGGTTCCACCCGGTTGCACAATAAGATACTGCTCCCTTTCTATGGCGAACAGCGCATTATCGACATTCTGATAGCCAATATCAAACAGGCTTGTCCGGATAAGTGTATCATACTTGCCACGACCAACCGTCCGCAGGATGATGTACTTGCCGAAGTAGCCCATCAGGCAGGCATCCTCAGTTTTCGTGGTGATGAGGACAATGTGCTCGATCGCTTTATCCGTGCTGCCGAAGTCTTCGGCGTGGATCGTTTTATCCGTGTTTGTTCGGATAATCCTTTTCTGCGTCCCGAAACTTTCAATACTTTCTTTGCTGAACATGCTTTTTGTCCGGCAGATTATATCGCCTATGGCTTTGCTGACGGGCGTCCTACTATTAAATCTCACTTGGGTTTATATTCCGAGCTGACAACGATCAATGCTCTGCGTCGTGCGGCAGTTTCCACACAAGAGAAACTCCACATCGAGCATGTCACCATCTATCTTTATACACATCCTGAAAAGTTCAAGGTGCGTCTGCTTCCTTTGCCTGCCGAGTTGGAGGGCCGTTTCGATCTTCGTTTCACCCTCGATACGATGGAAGACTTTACCCTGCTACAAGAGCTTTATGCTACTTTCTATGAAAAGACTGATCGTAGTGTTCATGCCCTGTTGCAACTGGTGCAATCGCATCCCGAATATCGTGCCAAGATGCTGGAGAATATTGCAAGAAATGAAAAATAGGAAATTAATTATGAATAGTGAGTGATGAATATCTTCCGCTACGCTCACAATCCATAATCCATAATTCATAATTCATAATTTCATGAGTACTTATATAATAGGAGAAATCGGACAGAACCATAACGGTTCCGTCGACATAGCCAAGTTGATCGTAGACCTGGTGTCCCGCCCTGTTCGTGAAGAAGTGTTCAATATAGAACTCCGTCCGATGGATGCGGTGAAACTGACCAAGCGTGATCTGAATGAGGAACTGACGGACTCGCAGATGAACCGTCCGTATGATTCTCCCCATTCTTTCGGACGCACCTATGGCGAGCATCGCGCTTTCCTGGAACTGACGGACGAAGAGCATCTGGAAATCTATAAGCATGCCAAGGCTTTAGGCCTCGATTTTGTGGAAACGCTTTGTTCCAAAGGCTGTCTCTCCTTGTTGAAGCTCTTCACTCCCGACCGCCTGAAAGTGGCAAGCCGTGACCTTACCAACTTGCCGTTGCTGGAAGTAATGGCCGAAACGAAGATACCTATTATCCTGTCTACCGGTATGGCAGGCAAGAAGGAACTGGATGATGCTTTGGAAGTTATCACTCGCTATCATGATAACATTTCTATCTTGCATTGTGTATCCCAGTATCCCACACAGCCCGATAATCTGAATTTAAAGACGATTTCTTATCTGAAACAGCATTATGGTCAATACTGTATTGGTTTTTCAGATCATACCATTGGCATTGCTGCCCCTATCGTTGCTGTAGGTATGGGTGCGGAGATCATCGAAAAGCATGTCACTATCGACCGTCGCATGAAAGGAACCGATCAGCAAGGTTCGCTCGGACCTGATGGTGTGAACCGCATGATACGTGATATCCGTATTGCCGAACGCTGGCTGGGAAAAGAAGAATTGTATATCGACTCCTCGGTGACTTCGGCAAAAGTGAAACTGGAACGTTCTATTGCAACGAATAAAACCTTGCATCCCGGAGACATTATTACTGAAGATGATATCCATTTGTTAAGTCCCGGTGATGGCTTTAAATGGGCCGAACGTGAGAAGGTAGTAGGGCATAAAGTATTGAAAGAAATTCCCCGTAATGAGATCATTTATCCGAGTTCTATCATTTAACTGTTATTGAATTATGTTGCCGAAATTAGTGATTACCGATATTGATGGTGTGTGGACCGATGGCGGAATGTATTATACTGCTGAGGGAGATGTTATGAAACGTTTTTCAGTGAAAGATGGTTGGGGGGTGATATTCCTGCATAAATTGGACATACCTGTTGCCATTATGACCGGAGAAAATTCACAAATCGTTCAGAAGCGTGCGGATAAGCTGAAGATCAGCCATTGCTATATAGGCGTGAAAGATAAAGTCGCTCAGGCCGAAGAAATCTGTCGGGAACTGGGTATCACACTGGATGAGGTTGCCTTTATCGGTGATGATTTGAATGACTTGCCTTTACTGCGGAAAGTAGGCTTTAGTGCCTCTCCTTGCAATACTCCTGACTATGTGAAACAGGAAGTAAAATACGTAACGGTTGCTCACGGTGGGCATGGTGCTTTCCGTGAGTTCGTAGAAAAGATATTGCAAGACAATGGAGCATTGCAGTCGGTTATTGCATCTTGCCTGGAGCGTTGAGTTGTACTTTGGAAGGACGAATAATTCCTAATCCGTAATCGCGAATAAAGAATAAGGGCAAGAAGAAACTTTTTAAGATACAGAGAACTCCTTTGTCTTTCTGAGGGAACAGTTCGTTCCTGTAATGGACACAAATCAATCCGGCCTTGATTATCTCATACAGGGTTCCTGTTTTCATGCATGCAATTACCTGGCGGTCCGGTTTAAATTTAAATTGAATTCGTTGATACAGACGAAAATACTCGCGGCTGATTTGACGCTTCGTGTGGTCGTGCAAAGCACATAATGCAGTATAATAACCATACAACTTATTCTTGTTTGCCTGTCTGCTCGTAAAGGTGCTTGCGTTTTCGTGCCTGCGCCAGTGTACAAGTACTTGGTTGATGTATTTTACATCTCCCATGCTGCTGCATAGTGTGTAAACGAGGCTGTCGTATGATACATTATATGTTTCGAACTGGTGGATAAGCGGAAGCACTTCCCGACGAAAAAGAATCTGATGCCCGTATGCTTTAGGGTTGACAAGTACACTAAGGGGATGCGGATGTTCTCCCCAATCCTTTTTGTGCAGCAGTCCCATATTCGGATTCTTTTGATTAAACAATACCGAATTGTGAAAGATAAGCGTGGAATCTCCGATCTCTCTGATCAGGATTTCTATTTTGTTCGTTTCCCATATATCATCCTGATCGGCACTGGCTATATAGTATCCATTTGCCTTTTGGTAGGCTGACAGGAAATTCTGATTATATCCCAGTCGCCTTGAATTCTGGAACAAATGAATGATGCCAGGGTATCTTTCCTGATAATCATGAATGATTTCAAGGGTGTTATCAGTAGATAAGTCATCCTGGATAATGATTTCTATGGGAGAGTAGGTTTGGTTTAGGAGAGACATTAATTGCTCTTTTAAATATCTCTCTCCATTGTAAGTGCACATTACAATGGAAACAGTTTTATTTGTCATTTTTGCGTGTCTTTAAGAATGCTCAATTGCCTTGATAATTTCTTCTTTTTCCGGTGTGGAGAATGTACAGGGGTAGCTTTGCATACCTCGTACCGCTTTCAATCCTTTCTGATTATATCTCCAGTTAGCCAGTCTGTTTACCCAACGTAACAGGGGATGTTTATGAGTGAACTCCATAATCTTCCTTTTGCCGGAGATTTCGGCAGTGTCTTTAGGCATGTCGCTGATGCTGCAAATAAAGGAGAAAGCATCTTCAAGCGTGTCACCTTCCCGGGCTGCCAGTAATTCTGATAACGCCAGAAGGAAACCTTGATATTCCTCCCGATATTTATGAGAAGTTTTGATAACTGAAACAGGTACGGTGGTTTCGGCTGCGGAACCTGTAATATGTTCGCGGGCACTGTAGAAGTAGGGCAGTGTGGCATATTTGCCGAAGATGAGCGCAGCGTGATTAAAGAACTCTTCCGCTAGGAAAAGGTTGCGGAAGCGCAGGCTTCCATCCGGGTTGAAACAAGCTGCATACATCCTTTGAAAAGCCCGTGTCCGGATGACGGAGTAGAGCAATGAGGCATACATGTTCTTCTCTTGCAAAAGTCTTTCCCGGGGAGTCTCGCCCGTTACTTGTTTATCGAAGTAGCGGATATAGCGAGGGTAGAATGATATTTTCCCTTTACGGGGAGTGAAGGTCAGGTAATGTCCCTGTGCAGTGCTGTAATCAGGGTGTTCGTCCAGAAAGGCAGTCATTTGTGCAATGCCGGAAGGGACAGCGAAATCATCATCAGCACAATAAAGTACATAGGGTGTACTAATCATGGGGAGCACCTCTTTCAGTTTCAGTAGGAAATGCAGTTTAGGGCGGTGCAGATAAGTGATGTCCGGGTACTTCTCCGCATCGGCAAACGGATGGTCGGATGAGTCGGGAACAAGAATCTTGATATCTGTGCGGCTATAGTAGTCGAGCAATCTGCGCAAGCGCTTGGGACGGTTGTGCGCAGGGATGATTACAGTTACATTTTGCAGTGTCATTATTGTATGGTTTTCTTTTTAAACAGATATTGAAGGCTTTCCCTGAATACGATCGACTTCAGGCTCCACATCAGGAATATGTAGAGTGAGGCGGCTAAAGCGACTTTCACTAATAAGGAGAGATAGATATTCTTCACATAACCTGCCACCCAGTAAGTAAAAGTCATTACGGCTACAGATATAATGAGGTAGGGAGCTATATCCTTCAGTGTATTAAACAGGGAAATTCCGATATGTTTATGAGCAAAATAATGCCAGATAAGTAGCCAGAAGATATTGGCTGCTGTATAGACTATCAGCATGACATTCAGTCCGTACGGGTAACTACCCCACACGCATAATAGCTGGAAGATGCCCAGTGCGATGGTGTTCCACATGTATATGTTCGGTCGGCCGATACTGTTCATCAGGTTGGAGTAAAGAGTTGAAATAGGCATGAAGGCCCCCCATACGCACAGTATCTGCATGACGGGTACACAGGGTAGCCATTTCTCTGTGATGCTTATTACAATCAGTTCCTGCGAAACAATGGCGAGCCCCAGCATAGCGGGGAAACTGACAAAGGCGGTGAAGCGCATCAGCTTGCGGAATATGTTTTGCAAACGCTGCGTATCTTCCGAGGCTTCTCTGAATACAGGTTGCCCTACGCTGTTTATCATTCCGAAAATGGTGGAATATCCCATTGTTGTCCATTTGCTTCCCTGTGAGTAGTAACCGGCTTGCTGGATGGTGTAGAAACGTCCCAGCAATGCGGAGAAGATGTTGTTATTGATATGAGTGAAGAGCGAGGTAAAGAGTAATTTACTGCTGAAAGGCAATAATTCCCGCAATGGGTGAAAGCGGAACGAAAAAGTAGGTCGCCAAGGAGAGAATATCCAAAGCAAGATGGTGTTGGTACTGACGTATACAACGGTTTGTACGGCAATTCCCCAGTATCCCCAGCCATGGTAGGCACAACTGACACCTGTAATACCCGAAATGAGGATGGCGGCTATCTGTATCTGACTACGCTCTTTTACCATGAGATTACGGAAAAAGTAAGCCGTAGGGGCAGTACCGAAACTTCCGATGAAGAAACTCAGAAATTGGAAACGGGCCAGCCGGGTAAGCTCGGGGGTATGGTAGAAGTCAGCGATAGAGGGGGCACAAAGAAAAAGTATGAGGTAAAGTGATGCACCGATACTGATGTTGAACCAGAATACGGAATTATAATCTTCATGCTTTACCTCCTTCTTATTGACAAGTGCCAGGATGAAACCACTCTCCGAGAAAATTCCGGCCATGGCAGAGAAGATGGTCAATACGGCCACCATACCATAGTCTGTTGTAGATAACAACCGGGCAAGGAATATGCCGAAGACGAGGTTTAGCAGTTGCATGGCCCCGTTGCCTATTCCGCCCCAGAATAATCCTTTTGCTGTTTTCTCTTTGAGTGACGCTTCCATTAATTACTTCACTTCGCTACCGGGTTTCACTTCTTTCATGGTAGTAACCACGGAGAGTGAACCGTCAAAATTCTCGGCAGAAAGGATCATACCTTCACTGACGATACCTTTCAACTTACGCGGTGCAAGGTTGGCTATGAAGCATACTTGCTTGCCTACCAGCTCTTCCGGATTGTAATGCTGTGCAATACCGCTGACAATGGTACGGTTCTCCAATCCATCGGCAATCTTGAATTGCAGTAATTTATCGGCTTTAGGAACTTTCTGACATTCCAATACGGTACCTACGCGAATATCCAGTTTCATAAAGTCATCGAACTCAATATTCGGGCGGATGGGGTTGGCTTTGTAGCTGGCTTCCTCATTGGCCTTCTTGGTATCGAGCAACTTCTGTACCTGTGCTTCGATAACGCTGTCCTCTATCTTTTCGAACAGTAGTTCAGGTGTCGCTAATTGGTGACCTGCTGGCAATAGATTAGTGCTGCCCAGAGTAGCCCAGTCAAAACTGTCCATGTTCAGCATGTTACGCAATTTCTCGCTGCTGAACGGCAGGAACGGTTCGAATGCAATGGCCAGATTGGCAACCAGTTGCAGGGAGATATTCAAGATAGTGGCTACGCGGTCCATATCCGTTTTGGCAATCTTCCAGGGTTCGGTATCTGCCAAGTATTTGTTTCCGATGCGGGCCAGGTTCATGGCTTCCTTCTGTGCATCGCGGAACTTGAATACATCCAGTAACTTTTCTACTTCTGCTTTTACGTCAGAGAATTCTTTCAATGTTTCGCGGTCGTAATCCGTAAGTTCACCGGCAGCAGGCACTACACCATCGAAATACTTTTTGGTGAGTTGCAGAGCACGGTTCACGAAGTTACCATAAACAGCCACTAACTCATTGTTATTGCGTGCCTGGAAGTCTTTCCAAGTGAAGTCATTGTCTTTTGTCTCAGGTGCATTGGCAGTCAGCACATAGCGAAGCACATCTTGCTTACCCGGGAAGTCTGCCAGATATTCGTGCAACCATACAGCCCAGTTGCGTGAAGTAGAAATCTTATCACCTTCCAGATTCAGGAATTCATTACTCGGTACATTGTCCGGTAAGATGAAACTACCTTCCGCTTTCAACATGGCAGGGAATACGATGCAGTGGAATACGATATTATCTTTACCGATAAAGTGGATCAGACGTGTTTCGGGGTCTTTCCACCAGGTTTCCCAAGTGTCGGGCAACAATTCTTTTGTATTGCTGATGTAACCGATAGGGGCATCGAACCATACATATAACACTTTTCCTTCTGCACCTTCTACAGGCACCGGAATACCCCAGTCGAGGTCACGGCTTACTGCACGCGGTTGCAAACCCATGTCAAGCCAGCTTTTGCATTGACCGTATACGTTGGGGCGCCACTCTTTATGGTCTTCCAAAATCCATTGGCGTAACCAGCTTTCGTGTTGGTCGAGCGGCAGGTACCAATGCTTTGTTTCACGCATTACAGGCTTACTTCCACTGATGGCACTTTTCGGATTAATCAGGTCTGTGGGGCTGAGGCTTGTACCGCACTTCTCGCATTGGTCGCCATAGGCACCTTCTGCATGGCAGTGGGGGCATTCGCCCGTAATATAGCGGTCGGCAAGGAAAGTTTTGGCTTCCTCGTCGTAATACTGCATACTGGTTTTCTCGATGAATTCACCTTTGTCATACAGCTTGCGGAAGAATTCCGAAGCAGTGTCGTGGTGAGTTTTTGAAGTCGTACGACTATATACATCGAATGAAATGCCGAACTCTTTGAATGATTCTTTGATAAGTGTATGGTAACGGTCTACTATATCCTGCGGCGTCACGCCTTCTTTCTTGGCGCGTATGGTGATGGGTACTCCGTGCTCGTCCGAACCTCCGATAAAGATTACATCTTCTTTTTTCAGTCTCAGATAGCGAACGTAGATATCAGCGGGTACATAAACTCCTGCCAGGTGTCCGATATGAACCGGTCCGTTAGCGTAGGGCAATGCCGACGTAACGGTAGTGCGTTTGAATTTCTTTTCCATTGTGATATATGTATCTCTTTTGTTATGAGCGCATTTTGGTGTGCAAAGATAGCAGTTTTCCACTCAAAGAAAAAGAGAAGACAATGAAATATCCGACTACATGTGGCAGAAATCTATATTTATTGGTGGCTTAACTGGAATAATATCAATATCGGATTGCTGTCTTCGCTCCAGTTCCCGAACATCTGTTTTGTGTTCTCGCTCAATCCGTCTATCTTCAGTGCAGTATTTACAGTTTCCTCGCTATAGTTAGAACTGCAAATTAAGTAATTGTCTGCCACTCCACTGATAGTCAAATTTCCCAGCAGTTTGTTTTCTTCTGTCAGGTTTAGGCTGTGTATGTTACCTTCTGTTTTGGAAATCCAGAAGAATTGCGGGAGTGGAAAAGTGGATGAAGAGCAAAAATATCCGTTCGCTGTTTCATAGAAGGCATTTATATCTTTGATGTGTTTCATATCAAGCATAAATGCTCGTGAATTTCCTTCCAGTGCTTTCAACTCTTCTTCCTTGAAATACTTATCCGAAAAAAGATTTGCCGTTAGGTCGATATTTTTACCATTTACGTTGTAAATCTCCGGTGTGAAACGTTGGTAAAAGTATACTTTGTCGCCGGAGCGATATAGATAGTGGGAAGAATGTCTGGGTATTCTTAGTTCATCCATTTCGGTCAATGCAGGTTTGAGCAAAGATTGTATTTTCTTGTCTTTCCTGGAGTATGTAGCTAATTTATCTCGAATTTTGCCTTGATCATATATCTCTGATAGGACTATGTATTCTTTATCAATGATGGCGAATTCCATGAAATAACATTTCAGGTCAATCTCCTCATATTGTCTGAAATCATTTGCATCGTATTTGATAATCTTTTGGCGGACATTGTCGGCTATATATATATTCCCTTCAGCATCCACATCAAAGTCAATGGGTGCTATGTATTCTCCGGGACCCTCCCCGGTCCGGTTCAATACTTTGATAAACTTACCGTTTTCATTGAATACAAAGACTCCTATGTTGGCACTTTTGTCCAAAATATAGAAATAATTGTTTCGAAATAGCATTTTGTCGATCTTTCCGATTAGGGAATTGTCTGTCAGTTCCAATGGAATATACTTTACTTCACATATCGGGTTGATGTCCGATGTTTGAACAGTATCCAGTTGAAAACCCATAGCGTTCGTGTTGGCTGGTCTGGAGCTTGGCTGACAGGAAAGGAGCAGGATGCTTAAAAAAGGAAATAGAAGTTTTTTCATGTTTTAAAGAATTAAATTAAGAGAGTATTTTATTTCTTGTCTCAAAGATAGGCTTTTTTATCAATGATTGCAATATTACAGAATTGGTTTTTCAATCCTAGATTTCTTCTTGTTAATTTAATATTGCATCTTGTCCAAAGAAGAAGCGTGAAAAATGTAGTTTATCCATGCTCCATGCTATTACTATACATCCACTCACGGTGATTGCAACGGATATGATCATAAAAAGTATTCCGGTGGGCTCAAAGAATAAAAATGATAGGAACATCTTGCATAATATTGTGAAAAGAGGGGAGAAGAGAAATATGACAAGGGTATTTGAACTGTACCTGAGCTATATCAGAACCATATTTGCTCCGTACTTTCTCCATCTGGAAGTACCTCTGAGTGGAGAAAGTGCGGGGTTGGTACGGAGCAAGTATGTCTCAAGTATGTTCCGTGCAGCTTTTTGAGTTATCTTTTGGATAGAAAGGCGTTAAAAAATGTTCCTCATTTGCTTTGCTCGATATTTATTCCGTGTTTTGTATAACGTAAAACATGTAACGTAAAGTGCGTAATACTATTTATAAAAATAGAGAAGATGAAACATGCTATTAAAGTCATCGCTTTCGATGCAGATGATACCCTTTGGAGTAACGAGCCATTTTTTCAAGAAGTGGAACGAAAATATACAGACTTACTGAGTGAATACGGAAGTACTGAAGAGATTTCGGCAGAGTTGTTTAAGACAGAAATGGGAAATTTGGAATGTTTGGGCTATGGTGCCAAAGCATTCACCATCTCAATGGTTGAAACAGCTTTGCGGGTGAGTGGACAGAAGATTTCAGCAGAGAAGATACAGCAAATAATTCTTTTAGGTAAATCTCTGCTCCAGATGCCGATTGAATTGCTACCCAGTGTGGAAGAAACTCTGAAAGCTTTGAAAGAACAAGGGGACTATCGCCTGGTAGTGGCTACGAAAGGTGATTTGTTGGATCAGGAGCGTAAATTGCAACGTTCCGGACTGATGCCTTATTTTGATCACATTGAAATAATGTCTGATAAGACGGAGAAAGAATATACTCGCCTGCTGCAAGTCCTTCAGGTCGCTCCGGAAGAATTCCTGATGATCGGTAATTCTTTGAAATCCGATATTAAGCCGGTACTGGCTATCGGGGGATACGGAGTATACATTCCTTTTGAGGTGATGTGGCAGCATGAGGTGGTGGATACATTCAACCATCCCAGACTGAAACAGATGAAAAATCCGATGGAATTGTTGGGCTGGCTTTAATAATACAGGTTAAATGTTTGCGCCTATTTGCTTTATCCAATATTTATTCCGTATTTTGTGTTACGTAAAAAGTGTAACGTAAAATATGTAATACTGCTTATGAAAGCTCAGAAGATACAACCCCGGAATCCTTTTTTAGTGTATGGTTATGCGAGTCCTCGTTATTTCTGTGATCGTGAAGCTGAGACACAACAGATATTGTCGGCTTTGGAGAATGAACGAAACCTGACATTGATAGCACCTCGCCGTATGGGTAAGACGGGATTGATAAAAAATGTCTTCTATACCCTGCAAGAGCAGAAGCCGGAAGTTGCCTGTTTCTATATGGATATTTTTGCTACGCGCGATTTATCCTCTTTGGTTCGTTTGTTGGCAAAGACTGTATTAGGGCGACTTGATACACTCAGTGAGAGTGCTTTGCATAAACTTACCTCCTTTTTTCGTTCCTGTCGTCCGGTGATCAGTGCGGATGAGTTGACGGGAGTTCCTACAGTTACGTTAGACTTTGTTGCCGATAAGTCTGAACAGACATTGAAGGAAATCTTCGATTATATGGCTGCTTCCGGTAAGAATTGTTATTTGGCTATTGATGAGTTTCAGCAAATCACTTCTTATCCTGAGGAAGGCACGGAAGCGTTGCTTCGTTCTTATATCCAGTTTATCCCGAATGTCCGTTTCATCTTTGCAGGTAGCAGCCAGCATTTGATGCAGGAGATGTTTGTTTCCGCCAAGCGTCCTTTCTATCAGAGTACTCAATTGATGGTGCTTCGTGAGATTGATGAAGAGTCCTATTATCGGTTTGCAAGGAACTTTTTTGAGTTGCAGGGGCAAAAGTTGGATAAATCTGTATTTCATTGGATATATAGCCGCTTTGAGGGACATACCTGGTATATGCAGGCAATGCTGAATCGGTTGTATGAGCGAAATGAATCGGTTGTAGATGCCACTCAGGCAGAACAAGTATTGATGGGACTCCTTGAAGAAAATACGCCTGTTTATCAGAATCTGATCATTATGTTGACGGACAATCAGCTGGCGCTGATGAAAGCTATCGCGCATGAAGGGAAAGTAACGGCACCCAATAGTGGAGAGTTTATCTTGGGGCATGGGCTGAAGACTCCGAGCAGTGTCAATGCAGCTTTGAAATCGTTGGTGGAGAAAGAGCTTGTTTATAAATCTGCTGACGGATATATGGTTTACGACCGTTTTATGGGGATGTGGCTGTTGCGGAACTGACGAGCCGGTCTAATATTTACGGTCTACGTGATACTCTACTCGGTAGATATGATCGAAATGTTCCGTCCATTCGTTCGGGGCAATGCCGATTTGCAGACCGTAAAAGCGAGTACCCTTTTCACGGTGTACACTCATTTGTTCTAATAATTCCGGTTTACATTCAGGGATGCGATAATCGCTGATAAGTAAGACATCTGCATTCATGTAGCGGTTTTCATCAAGCATTCTGAAAGTGTCTTTCAGCATTTGGGTGGCATCTGTGTCTCCACTAAAAGGATGGCTGAAGAATTCCATTAGTTTCAATCGGTCGCGTCGTATATCAATGGTTTTGGTAGACACGGAGAATGAAATCAGAAAACATTCCCTGTTTTGAAGTTCTGCGATCTCTATGAGCTTTATCAGTAGGGAATTAGCCATCTTCTCCGGTTTTCCGGTCATGCTGCCCGAGGTGTCGAGGCATACAATCATAGGGCCTTTCAGGACTGCCGGTTTTACTTCCAGACGTCTGGAGGGTTGCATGATTTCCGATTTGTAACGGAAGGTTTGCAGCTTCTGTGTGAAGTATTTCAGCATAAAGACATCTTGCAGTTCATTGTCTGCATAGTATAGCAGTTCCGAGGGGAGCAGGGCATTCAGGTCATTGCCGATGGTGACACCCAGAATATCACTCTTTTGAGAGTGAGCCAGTTTGTAGGTACTGCCTTCCGTCACATATACTTGTTTGCTACCCTCATCGTCGGCTATTCGGCCCATGCGGTTGGCTACTTTCAGCAGTTCGGGGTATTCCTTTTGCAGTTTTACAATCTTCCGGATATTCTCAAAATCTATGGTATTCCATAGTCCGTTCATCATGCTCCATGCCTGATAGAACTCTTCTTTATCCACTTGGTGCTCTTCCAGATATTCCGGTATCTTATTCAGGCTGGTTTTTAGTTTCTTTTCCAGAAAGTCCTTCTTGATATCCAGGTTTTTCTCTTTCTGCTCCTGTTGTTTTTGATGAAAAGAATCTTCCCAATCTTTCAGCATTTTCTCCCAGACAGTAGAGTCATGCTGCTTATCTTTATCTCCGAACATGTGTTCGTAGAACGGTTCATCGAAAGCATTTTCTTTATAATCGTCTTTGATTTTTCTTAATAATGCTTGCCAACCGTCCCGCTTCTCCTTAACCCAGTTCAAGGCACTTCCCATTTCTCCAAGTTCAGATTGAGCTCTTTGCATCTGGAACTTTTCCTGTTCAAGAAACTGCCAGACAAACTGCGTGGTGATGTCATAGAATATGCGTGCACGGACCTCATCGCCTAACACCAGAACTCTGATGGAAGGATTGTTCATGATGGCCAGTAGATAGAGCAACAAGGGATCTTCCGTTTCGCCGTATAGAGTCTTGGCGCATTCTCCTGTTTGCACAAATTTCTCGACTATCTTTGTATAGAAGTGGATGTCATACTTCTTTTTGGTTAGCCCCGCCATATTGTTGCAAATTGAATTGTAACTTTTCCTCTTCGATCTCTACATTCCGCAGTCTTTTTAATACTTCGTCCGAGTAGCGGGTGATTAACTCTTTATCAGCCGACGTGACGAACTGGTTGTCCGTACATAAGGAACTAGTGAGGGTTGATAGTTGCTGGAAGAGTTGATTCAACTCGTTCCGGTAATTGCGAGGAGTAATCTGAGGCAATTTGTCGAACAGGCTTTGAGAGGATTTGCCGGATGCAGGGAGTGTTTTTTCTCCTTTTTTTCTTTGCCTCATCGGATATCGTACGCCGTCTATCAACAGGTATTCCGTTCCTTCCCTGTACAGGTTTACCCGTTGCTGGGAGGCAGATGATGAGGGGGTTCCGCCCGGGTAACAACGAATGATGGAACGTCCCGGATTCAATGGGTCGGGATAGATAACAGCTTGTTTCGGTGCATTTTCTTTCTTCTGTTCCTTCAGAGCCAGATAGTCTACGGCAAAGATGTATGTATGGCCTGTTCCGTGTTCCTCTACATGGTAATAGAAGTAGTCTGTAATTTCCAGTTCATTCCTGGGGGAACAGTTGTTCTTGAAGTCTTCCAAAGCCTGGCGTACACGGCTGATCCGGATGTCGCTTTTAATCGCTTCAGTGATTTCTTCCATTTTTTCCAGGCAGGAGGTGAATAGCTCCCGGATGACCAATTGATGAATCGGCTCACATTCATCTACCTCATTCCACAAACAATGGTATAGGGGCAGCAAGTCTGATGAGTTGACCTCTGTACGTCCGTTAATGAAAGCTGAGGCTTTCAGCAATTGTACAATGTTTTTCCAGCGGCGATCGCTTATATATACGTTTCGGGCAGTGCCTTCATCATCCAGTAGAAGCCGTTTCAGTTGGCGGCGAACGTTCGTAATGTAGTGCAGAATCTCGGCAGATAGTGAAATCCGGTTGATCTGTCCGCGCCAGTCTGCATATTCTTCTTCACTGATTTGCAGTTCTGAAGGCACGTTTATTTCTTTATCGTTGTCATCGAGCAGCATGTTGTAAAAAGTCTGTTCGTCCTTTACACAGGTGCAGATGATACGCAGCAGGAACCGATCCCACAGAGCCTCAAGTCCTTCGCCGTGTGCTGGTAACTCGTTACTGGCGGCAATCAGAAGTTTTAGTGGTAACTTAATTTCGCTATCGCCATTCCGATAGATTTTCTCGTTGATGGCGGTGAGCAATGAATTTTGTATGGCAGGTCCCGCTTTCCATATCTCATCCAGAAACACTACGCTTGCCGTAGGCAGATACCCATCAATGGCACGTTCGTATTTATCAAACTCTTTCAGTCGGTTGATGCTGATAGGACCGAATATCTCGTCGGGAGTAGAAAAGCGTGACATCAGATATTCAAAAGCTTTTGCTCCCTTAAAGGCAGATTTTAGTCTACGCGCCACCATGGACTTAGCTACCCCCGGAGGACCCAGCAAGAGAACACTTTCGCCTGCCAATGCTGCCAATAGTGACAAGCTGAGTTCAGTATCCTTCTCGTAAACCCCTTGGTTGATGGCGGTTAATAGTTGTTGTATTCTGTTTCTGATGTCCATAATTCTTCTTGTTTACACTTCATTTTAGGTATGAAGCTTCAAAGATATGAAATCTTTATACGGAATACTGACAAATATTTTGAATTATTGCAGATAAAAAGTTATCTTTGGTGCAGTATTTCCAAAAGAACAGCATTTTACAAAAAGGATATCTAATTTAAGAATGAACATGAGAAATGCTATGAAAATAAAGGAAGAGAAGAAACGATGGTTACATTTCTACAACCGTATATTGTCCGGAGTATTGGTCTTACTCGGTTTTAATGCATGTGACGGGACGGGGGCTGATGAATATGGAACACCTTATTGTCGTTTTGAGATTAAAGGTAAGGTACTCGATGAACTACGCGAACCTGTAAAGGATGCAAGGGTTATCGTAAAGGAACTTACGTCGGATGGAGAACCGATGGGAGCTTATTACACTGATACTCTGTATACTCAAGAGAATGGAGAGTTCCGATTTTTAAATGAGCAGGCAGGTGGCCATGGTAAATACCGCTTAGTGTGTGAAGATTCACCGGGTATTTATAAAGCAGACTCAACTGACATAAAAATGGAGCCGACAGGTGGTAAAGGCTGGTATCAAGGCAGTGACACTAAAGAAGTAGATTTTGTACTGAAGAAAAAGAATGAATAATCTTTCATTACGTAAACAGCTTGCTCTGGAAATAAACCGGAAGATCTGGAATAACCTGAAAGAACTGCACCCTCTGAAGCAGCTCTTCTGGGAGTGTACTTTGCGCTGTAATCTCCACTGCAAGCATTGCGGAAGTGACTGTAAACGAATGGCGGCAGTGGAAGATATGCCTGCTGAAGATTTTTTGCGTACTATCGATTCCATTACTCCTTATGTAAATCCCAATAAAGTAAGTATCATCATCACTGGTGGAGAACCCCTGATGCGGGAAGACCTGGAAAAAGTCGGGCTGGCCCTCTACCGTCGTGGTTATCCGTGGGGCATGGTCTCCAATGGACTTTATCTGACAAAGGAACGCTTGCAACGTCTCATGGCTGCCGGATTGCATTCCATAACTATCAGTCTGGATGGTTTTGCCGAAGATCATAATTGGTTGCGGGGACATCCTGAGAGCCATCATAATGCTTTGGAAGCCATAAAGATGCTGGTACATGAACCGGAGCTGACCTGGGATGTGGTGACCTGCGTTAACCGACGTAACTACCCTTATCTGGACGAATTAAAAACATCTCTTTATAAAATAGGCGTTCGCCAATGGCGGATGTTTACTATCTTTCCGGTTGGCCGTGCTGCTTCGCATCCTGAGTTCCAGCTGACAGATGAAGAATTTACCGGACTTATGGACTTCATTAAAGAAATCCGTAAGGAGGGAAAGATACATTTGAGTTATGGCTGCGAAGGCTTTCTCGGCAAGTACGAAGGAGAAGTACGCGATAGCTTCTTTGCTTGTAATGCCGGTGTTACTGTCGGTTCTATCCTGATAGACGGTTCTATCTCTGCTTGTCCCAGTATCCGGAGTGATTTTCATCAAGGGAATATCTATCGGGACAATTTTATGCAGGTATGGGAAGAACGCTTCCAGCCATTCCGTAACCGCGATTGGATGAAAAAAGATGCTTGTGGCGATTGTTCCTTCTTCCGTTATTGCGAGGGTAACGGGATGCATCTTCGTGATGAAAACGGTAATCTCCTGTTTTGTCATTCAAAGAGATTAGCTCCTTGATTTATTTTAGTAACGCTTAAAAATAGTTTGGTACATCAATGATAATTTATCTCCCATTTTATTATCGGCTATTACTAAATTATTTTTCTCCTATTGGGAAAAAATAAATCAGTCTATTCTTCCTCTTCGTATTTCTTTTGTTTTCCGATTGCAGGATTGCATAAAAGGTGTATATTTGTGACATCGTATCCTGAACTTAAAGTGAATAAACTATGATAACAAACCAATTGCTTCGTCCTGCCAGTATTGTAGTGGTGGGAGCATCCAATAATGTGCACAAGCCGGGAGGCGCCATCTTGCGTAATCTTATTAACGGTGGCTATACCGGAGAACTCCGTGCCGTAAACCCCAAAGAGACAGAAGTACAAGGTGTAACAGCTTATGCCGATGTGAAGGATATTCCCGATACGGATATGGCTATACTTGCCATTCCGGCACAGATGTGTCCGGATGCTGTGGAGGTGCTTGCTGCTGAAAAGCAGGTACGTGCGTTTATCATCCTTTCCGCCGGGTTTGGTGAGGAGACACATGAGGGTGCGTTGCTGGAAGACCGTATTCTGGAAACGGTGAATAAGTATGGAGCTTCCCTGATAGGGCCGAATTGCATTGGACTGATGAATACCTGGCATCATAGTGTGTTCAGCCAACCCATCCCGCAACTGCATCCACAAGGAGTCGATTTGATATCCAGTTCCGGTGCGACCGCTGTTTTCATTCTGGAGAGTGCCGTAACGAAAGGTTTGCAGTTCAACTCCGTCTGGTCTGTGGGAAATGCGAAGCAGATAGGTGTGGAAGACGTATTGCAGTATATGGACGAGAACTTCCAACCGGACAAAGATTCTAAAATCAAATTACTCTATATCGAAAGCATCGGTGACCCCGACCGCTTGTTGTTTCATGCTTCTTCTTTAATTAAGAAAGGTTGTAAGATTGCCGCCATCAAGGCTGGCAGTAGCGAGAGCGGGAGCCGTGCGGCATCTTCGCATACAGGAGCCATTGCCAGTTCGGACTCGGCAGTGGAAGCTCTGTTCCGTAAAGCCGGTATTGTACGTTGCTACTCACGCGAAGAGCTGACTACAGTAGGATGTATCTTTACCCTTCCGGAATTGAAAGGGAAGAACTTCGCTATCATTACTCATGCCGGAGGTCCGGGCGTTATGCTGACTGATGCATTGAGTAAAGGCGGACTGAATGTCCCAAAACTGGAAGGCCCGGTTGTAGATGAACTGAAAGGAAAACTCTTTCCCGGTGCGGCTGTAGGAAATCCGATTGATATCCTGGCTACGGGAACTCCCGATCATCTGCGGCTCTGTCTGGAATACTGCGAAGAGAAATTCGATACGATAGATGCTGTTCTGGCTATTTTCGGTACGCCGGGACTGGTTACCATGTTCGAGATGTACGATGTGCTGCATGAGAAAATGCAGAGTTGCAGTAAACCTATCTTCCCCATTCTCCCTTCTATTAATACCGCCGGAGCAGAAGTTGCCGCTTTTCTTGCTAAAGGTCATGTGAACTTTGCCGATGAAGTGACGCTGGGCACAGCCTTGTCACGTATCATGAATGCTCCCCGCCCTGCTACCAATGAGATCGAACTCTTTGGTGTGGATGTGCCGCGTATTCGCCGTATTATAGATTCTATTCCCGAAGACGGATATATCCAGCCGCATTATGTACAGGCGTTGCTTCATGCTGCCGGTATTCCTATCGTTGAAGAATTTGTGTCTTCTAATAAAGACGAAGTACTGGCCTTTGCCCGTCGTACAGATTTCCCCGTGGTGGCAAAGGTTGTGGGGCCTGTTCATAAATCCGACGTCGGTGGCGTAGTGCTTAATATAAAAGGAGAACAGCATCTGGCGTTTGAATTTGAACGTATGATGCAAATTCCCGAAGTGACGGGGATACTGGTACAACCTATGCTGGCAGGTACGGAACTTTTTGTAGGTGCCAAGTATGAAGCTAAATTCGGTCATGTGGTGCTCTGCGGTTTGGGTGGTATCTTTGTGGAAGTGCTGAAAGACGTTTCTTCCGGTTTGGCACCACTTTCGTACGAAGAGGCTTACTCTATGATTCATTCTCTCCGCGCTTACAAGATTATCAAGGGAACGCGCGGACAGAAAGGGGTGAATGAAGATAAGTTTGCTGAGATTATCGTACGCCTTTCTACCTTACTACGCTTTGCTACGGAGATTAAAGAAATGGATATTAATCCGCTTTTGGCTACGGAGAAACATGTGATTGCAGTGGATGCCCGTATCCGGATAGAAAAGAAGTAGCTCGTAACTTGAATTCATATGAAACAGCGTATCCTGATGTTCCTCATTTGTCTGATGCAGCTTCCCCCGCTTTTTTCGGAAAGCATGGATCGTTTTTTCAGCCAGTACAACTTTAAGTTTATTACTGAAACTGCAGGGTTACCCTATAGTTTTGTGAGTGATATCTTCAAGGACTCCGAAGGATATGTATGGGTTGCTACGCATTACGGAATAGGTCGCTATGACGGTTATCAATTCCTGAACTATGGCACTCAAACGGAACCGATATGTCTCAAGAACGACTTTGTTCATAAGGTCTGCGAAGATAACTTCCGGCGCCTTTGGATAGCCTCCGAGGGTGGCATTGACATTCTCAGCCTGGATACTTATGCTTTGGTGGAGTTGTCTGTTCCCTCAGACAGTCCGCTACAAAAGTTGATGAATGAAAACGTAAGTACGGTTTACAAAGACAAGCAAGGTGATGTCTGGATTTCCGCTAACAAGGATTTGTGGTGTATAGAGCTGGATACCGAAGGAGCTATAAAGAATTACTATCATCTGGAGAGTGAGTGTGCTTCTCCGGTGCATGCTGTCACCGATCTGGGGTGGACAGTTTGTGCAGGTATTGACAATGAAGTGTGCCGCATCACGAAACATGAAGGACACCTCCTGAAAGTGGAGAAACTGTCTGACAGCCTGGTTTCTTTCAGTGAAGACTGGCGGATCTCCTGTATGCAGGTAGACGGCGATTTGCTGTGGATTGGCTCTAACCGTGGCTTATTCAAATACCACCATGCCGGGCAAAGTTTGAAACGTTATCGTTACTCCACCCACCGCCCCGGGATGCTGAGCCAGGCCTATATAACGGATATCAAACTGACGGAACGGGGACACCTGATTGTATCCACCCTTAACGGACTGAATGTCTATGATAAAGACACGGATACTTTCTCGTTCATTCGTCAGACCAGTGAACGAGTGGGAGTTACCATCAACTGCAATGCCATCAACTGCCTGTTTACCGATGGTGAGACCATTTGGCTGGGTACTGAAACCGGTGGCATCAACCTGCTTTCTCCGAAGCGGCTTCAGACAAAACTGTGGACGTGTGGGAGTGCGGATACCGAAAACGATGCCCCTACGCCTGTGAATGCGGTGGATGAAGACAAAAACGGAAATCTTTGGGTTGCCCTGGTAGAGCGCGGTTTGTTGAAGTGGAATGAAGATAGTAAATCTTGTGTCCACCACCTCTTTTCTCCTAATGACATAACCTCTGTCAGCAACAATACCTTGATGGGTATCCTGATAGACTCCGATAACCGCCTGTGGGCATATACTTGGGGTGTGGGGATTAATGGGATCGACCTGAATATCCCCAATAACCGTACCTTCAAACGCTATACCCGCGAGAATATTCCTGAATTGGAAGGCGATTTTATCAACAGTGCCTGTGAAGATGTGATTAACCATGGAATATGGTTCGGTTCCACGCGCGGAGTACACTTCTACGACAAGCGGAAGGATACTTTCGTTCGTGTACTGTTCGATCAGTCTGATAATGAGTTTGAGGCCATCTATGCTTTACTGATTGACAGTAAGAAACGCCTCTGGGTAGGTACTACACAAGGTGTCTTTATCGTGGACCTTGCTTCTTTTGCCAAGTCAAATAAACGTTTTGATTATAAGTATCTCAAGTATAAACTGGATAATCCGCAGTCCACTCAACTGGAAAAGATCAACAGTATTCTGGAAGACAAAAACGGTACCATCTGGCTGGGTGGTAATGGAAGCGGCTTGTATCAGTTGACGAGTGACAAGAATAATCACTTTGTATTCAGAAACTATACGACGCGCCACGGGCTGCCTAATAATACCATTATCGGCATGGCGGAAGATGGACAGGGAAACTTGTGGCTGACTACGAACGATGGAGTGTCCCGGTTGAATATCCAGTCAATGACATTCAGCAACTATACGCAGGCCGATGGATTGCCTGCTACCCAGTTTTATTGGAATGGTATCCATTACTCGGAAAGGCATGATTTTATTTATATGGCAACCATAGACGGACTGGTTATTATTCACCCTGACGATGAGGCTTCACAGCCTGCGGATTCGCATGTGAAACTTTCTTCCCTGGCCATTGGTGGAAATATGATTTATCCTTCCAGTGGTGATTATCTGAAAAAAAATATCACTCTTGCTTCCGGTATTTTTCTGCATGAACGGGAGAACCGTTTCTCCATAGGTTTTACTACGCAGAATTATGGAAACAGTAGCCGTATCCGTTTTGCTTATCGTCTGGAAGGGTATGAGGAGGAATGGAACGAAACTCAGCCGGGTGATGGCATGGCCCGGTATACGGCTGTTCCACCGGGAAACTATACATTGCAGGTTCGTGCAACGGATGAGCTGGGACGTTGGTCGGAAGAAACGACCGAAATAAAAGTCGGAATCACGCCTTATTTTTATAAGTCCGGTTGGTTCTACCTGCTTCTTGCCATAGCCATTTGCATTGCTATCTATTTATTCTATAAGCGCAAGACCCGGAGCTATCGTGAACAGAAAGCACGACTGGAAAAGGAAGTGGAACTGCGTACGCAGGAACTGGCTGTCCAAAACAAGCAATTGGAGACCATGGCCCAACACGTGAAAGAGATTACGGAAGAGAAGATTGCCTTCTTTACAAATATCACGCATGAGTTCCGCACTCCGGTTACATTGATTCACGGTCCCATTGAGCATGCCCTGAAGGAGACACAGGACGAGGCGGTGAAGGCACAGTTACAGATAGCTGAACGGAATTCACGGTATTTGCTCTCCCTAGTCAATGAACTGATGGACTTCCGAAAACTGGACATCGATAAAGTGGTGTTGGATAAGCGCTCCTCGAATTTTGTCGAGTTCTTATCTGAGTTGCTGATACCTTTCAGGGTTTTTGCAAAGGAGAGGCAGATTGATATATGCACTTATTTCCGATTGGAGAATCCTTTCCTGATGATTGATCCCGGATATATGCGTAAGGTGCTGGTTAATCTGGTTTCGAATGCCATTAAGTTTACGCCCGATGGTGGCCGCATTGATATATTTGTGGCATCCATTAAGGGTGAAGGCGGAGAGAAGTTGCTCTATATGAATGTATGTGATACGGGACACGGTATTGTGACAGAAGACATGGAGAAGATTTTCGACCGTTTCTATCAATCTAAGAAGAGTATGAAATATCCGGTTTACGGGCAGAGTGGTACGGGTATCGGTCTTTTCCTGTGTAAACGGATTGTATACTTGCATGGGGGAGAAATTTTTGCCCGTAATAATCCCGGGCGAGGGGCTTCATTCCGTATGTTGATGCCGTTGGTTTCCGGTGAACAAGTGGGAACAAGAGGAGAAATAGTGGAAGATCCCGGTACTGTATACCTGCCGGATACCTTACAGCCGGAAGATACACAGAAGAAAGAGACCATCTTGATTGTGGAAGATAATAAGGATATGCGCTCGTATATCCGTACGTTGCTTGTAGGCGATTACCGTTTGTTTGAGGCAGGCGACGGGCAGGAAGCTCTTGAAATAGTTCAGAAGCATACGATAGATTTAATAGTTAGCGACCTGATGATGCCTGTGATGGATGGTATGGAGTTGTCCCGCCGCATCAAGGAGAATCTGGCCACTTCGCATATTCCGTTCCTTATGCTTACGGCACTTCGCTCGGATGTGCAGGAAAAGAGGAGCTTCGAAATAGGCGTGGACGAGTATCTCTGTAAGCCTTTCGATGAAGAAGTGCTCCGGCTTCGTATTCGCAATATCCTGAATTTACGGAGGAAATATAAGAAGATGTTCTCATCCAGCAGCAATGTGGAAGAGCTGCATGTAAAGGAAGAGTCGCGGGACAAGACATTCATTACGAATGCCGTCAACCTGATGAAGGAGCACTATGCCGATGCGGAATATAACCTGGAACGTTTTGTGCGTGATATGGGATATAGCAAGACGCTCGTCAACAAGAAAATGCAGGACCTCACAGGGCAACCTATCGGACAGTTTATGAAGAATTACCGTCTGAACGTGGCGCAACGGATTATACAGGAAGGATCTGGAGACATCAATGTTTCGGAGATAGCATACGCTGTAGGTTTTAATGACCCGAAGTACTTCACTAAGTGCTTCAAAGAGTTCTTTGGGTATTTACCGAGTTCGAAACTGGGAAAGAAGGGGTAAGGTAGCTCGTTTACTATATTCGTCCCAAACTTTTCTATTTTCTCCTTATATAATAAAATAAACGCCTACTTTTGCACATCACCCAGAAGTAATGAATACCATGAAAACCAAACTCTATTTAGTTATTTTGTTAGTAGTAGGCTTGTCTACTTATTTATCTGCCAACCCTGTTAATGGCTTGCTTGAAAGAATTGATAAGGGAGCATCTAAGAAATTTGTTATTGAACTCAATAAAGGTGCGGACGACTTTTTTGAACTGGATCAGAAAGGTAGTAAAGTTGTTGTCCGTGGTAATAACTATGTGAATATAGCGACAGGTATCAACTGGTATCTGAAATATTATGCCGGTATCCAGCTATCATGGAACGGTATGCAGGCATCGCTCCCCGTGGTACTTCCTCCCGTTACTCGGAAAGAGCGTCACGAAACGTCCCTCTCACTTCGTTATGATTTCAACTATTGCACCTACTCTTATACGATGGCTTTCTGGGATTGGGAGCGCTGGGAGAAAGAAATAGACTGGATGGCTCTGCATGGCATCAATCTTCCTTTGGCCGCTGTAGGGCAGGAGTGTATCTGGTTCAATATGCTCCAAAAACTGGGATATTCCAAAGAAGAAATAAACAGCTTTATAGCCGGCCCCGCCTTCCTGGCTTGGTGGGCCATGAATAATCTGGAAGGATGGGGCGGCCCCAATCCGGACTCTTGGTATGCACAGCAGGAAGCTCTGCAGAAGAAAATATTGAAGCGCATGCGTGAGTATGGCATTAAACCTGTATTTCCGGGATATTCCGGAATGGTTCCGCATGATGCTGACGAGAAGTTGGGACTGAACCTGACCAAGTCCGATCTGTGGAATGGCTTTACCCGTCCGGCTTTCTTGCAGCCCACTGATGCTCGTTTTGCCGAGATAGCCGATTTGTATTACCGGGAGCAGGAGAAGCTTTTCGGCAAGGCCGATTATTACTCTATGGACCCCTTTCACGAAGCAGAAAATGCCGCTTCGGTAGATTTCGATGCAGCCGGAAAGGCCATCATGACGGCTATGAAGAAAGTGAATCCGAAAGCCACCTGGGTAGTACAGGGTTGGACGGAGAATCCTCGCCCTGAAATGATAAAGAATATGCAGAACGGAGATCTGCTGATACTGGACTTGTTCAGTGAATGTCGCCCTATGTGGGGAATCCCTTCCATTTGGAAGCGCGACAAAGGTTATGAGCAGCACGACTGGCTTTTCTGTATGTTGCTCAATTTCGGCGGCAATGTCGGTCTGCACGGTCGCATGGATCAGTTGCTCAACAACTTCTATCTGACAAAGAACAACCCGTTGGCAACTCATCTGAAAGGTATCGGTCTCACCATGGAAGGCTCAGAGAATAACGCCATGATGTTCGAACTGATGTGCGAACTGCCTTGGCGCCCGGAGAAATTCACGAAAGAGGAATGGCTGAAAGATTATCTCTTTGCCCGTTACGGTGTGCGCGACGAGAAGATAGAACAGGCATGGACTCTGCTTGCCAATACTATTTATAACTGCCCCTTCGGAAATAATCAGCAAGGCCCTCATGAATCTATCTTCTGTGGACGTCCTTCGCTGAATAACTTTCAGGCATCGAGCTGGTCGAAGATGAAGAACTATTACGACCCCACTGTTACGGAAGAAGCTGCCCGGCTGATGCTGGAGGTAGCCGATAAATATCGTGGTAATAATAACTTTGAATATGACTTAGTAGATATTGTTCGCCAGTCCCTTTCGGATAAAGGGCGCATTGTTTATAACCGTACCATTGCCGACTTCAAGAGCTTTGATAAACGCAGTTTTGCCCGTGACTCCCGGAAATTCCTGGATATACTGCTGTTGCAGGATAAATTGTTGGGTACACGCAGTGAGTTTCGTGTAGGTCGCTGGATAGAGCAGGCACGCAAGTTGGGCACTACTCCCGAAGAAAAAGACTTGTACGAATGGAATGCCCGTGTACAGATAACTACTTGGGGCAATCGTGTTTGTGCTGACGACGGCGGTCTGCGCGACTATGCCCATAAGGAATGGAACGGCATTCTGCGCGATTTTTACTATAAACGTTGGGCGGCTTATTGGCAAACCCTCCAAGACCAACTGGATGGTAAACCCGAAGTGAAATTGGATTATTATGCAATGGAAGAACCCTGGACATTGGCGAAGAATCCGTATGGTTCAACTTCCGAAGGAAACTGTGTGGATGTGGCAAAGGAAGCATTTGAGAAAGTGTTTGAGAATGAGTGATTAGTGATTAACACCCTACAGATGATGGAAAATATTCAACCCCCAATTTCCGGCTATCCGCAGAAGAAGCGACTCTTGTCTCTCGACGTGTTACGTGGAATTACTGTTGTCGGAATGATTCTCGTCAATAATTCCGGTGGAAAGCTATCCTACGACTCCCTGCAGCATTCTGCATGGAATGGGCTGACGCTTTGTGACCTGGTCTTTCCGTTCTTTTTGTTCATCATGGGCATTTCCACTTACATTGCTCTGAACAAGTTCCATTTCCAGGCATCAGGTCCGGTGATCCGTAAGATACTGAAACGTACTCTTGTCATTCTGTGCATCGGCTGGGCCATTCATTGGTTTCACTTTATCTGTGAGGGCGATTTCTTTCCCCTTGCCCATCTCCGGCTTACGGGGGTGTTGCCACGTATCGCTTTATGTTATTGTGCCGTTTCTTTCGTAGCTCTGTATGTCAAGCCTAAGTATATCGGCTGGATGATCGGTTTCCTTATTATCGGATATGCCGTCTTGCTCGGCATTGGCAATGGATATACCCTCGATAGTACAAATATCCTGGCAATTATAGACCGGAATGTATTGGGTGCAGACCACCTTTATCATAAAAGTCCGATAGATCCGGAAGGACTTACCAGCACCCTTGCAGCTATTGCTCATACATTGATTGGCTTTTGTTGCGGGAGGATCATACTGGCTAAGGAAGCTTTGGAACAGAAAACCCTGAAACTGTTTGTGGCAGGCTTTATTCTGATGGCATGCGGTTTTGTGCTGACGGAGGCTTTGCCATTGAATAAGCGTATCTGGTCGCCTACCTTCGTATTGGTTACTTGCGGACTGGCTGCCATGCTTCAGGCTGTACTTATTTACTTCATCGATATGAAAGAGAAGAAGAACTGGTGCCGCTTTTTTGAGGTATTCGGAGTCAACCCTTTGTTTCTCTATGTACTCAGTGAGGTGGCGGCTATTGTTATCGGTGCCACCGGAAGCAAACCGATTGTTTACGAAGGGATACATTCATTGATAACCGATCCTTATCTGGCATCTGCCGTTTACGCTCTTGCTTTCACGTTGCTGATGGGAGCATGCGGCTATCCATTGTATAAAAAGAAAATCTATATAAAAATATAACATGAAACGGACGATCTATACATACTGCTCCCTATTATTGGTAACTGCCTTGCTGCCGGGTACCACTTCGTGCACCGGACGTTGTGGAATGGATGATGAGTCGCGGTTATCCTATATCGACACCCGCGTCGGCACTGCCCCCAGTGCCACCCATACAGCCGGATTGTTCGGCAAAGATACCGAAGAATACGGGCAAACTCTTCCAGCAGTACTCGAACCCAACGGAATGAACTTCTGGACTGCGCAGACGCGTGATACGGAACAAAAATGTATAGCTCCCTATTATTATGCAGATTCCCTGCTGCAAGGTTTCCGTAACTCCCATTGGATTGTGGGCGGATGTACGCAGGATTACGGTTCTATGACCCTGATGCCCCTCTTCGGTACATTACGTTGTCAGCCGGAAGCACGTTCCACCCGTTTCTCGCATGCCGAGGAAATGGCGACTCCCGCCTATTATAGGGTTTCTCTACCGGATGAGAAGATCTTTGCTGAAATGACGGGCCGTTCGCGTTCCGCTATCTTTCGTTTCACCTACGGAAAAGCAGGAAAAGGTTATTTGGTGGTGAATCCCAACAGTGATGAAGGTCAGGGATACATCTGCATCGATACCCTCAACAATCAGATTTACGGATACAATCCCGTTCACCGCATTTATCAGGGCTGGGGAAAACCGGCAGGGTATAGCGGACATTTCATCGTTCAGCTGCAAAAGAAGCTGACGGGGTACGGTGTGTTCAGGGGAGATTCCCTGTCTCCAGGTGTCATCCGGATAGGTGATGCGGCCCAGATAGGTGCTTATGTAGAATTTAATGTAGCTGAAGGCGAAGAAGTGCTGGTAAAAGCTGCTTCCTCCTTTACCGACCGGGACGGTGTTTTGCAAAACCTGAAGGCTGAAATCCCTCATTGGGATTTCGGTCAGACTTGCACAGATTTGAGACAGATCTGGGAAAAACACCTCTCTGCCATTGATGTAGAAACCGAACAGCTTGCGGACAAGGAAATGTTTTACGGTGCTTTCTATCGTGCCTCTTTCCTGCCGCATACATTCAATGATGTAGATGGGCGTTATCCCTCTTTTGCAAATGGAACCCCGATACGGCAACTTCCTGAAGGAGAAACGTATTATGAAGATTACAGCATGTGGGATACCTACCGTGCCCTGCATCCAATGATAAATCTGCTTTTCCCGACCAAGGGCGGAGATATGATGCAATCTCTGGTGCATAAATATGAGCAAGGCGGGTGGCTACCCATTTTCCCTTGCTGGAATAGCTATACCGCCGCTATGATAGGCGATCATTGTATCTCCGCCATCAGTGATGCCTACTGTAAGGGCATTCGTAATTTCGATGTGGATAAGGCTTATGAAGGAATGCGTAAGAATGCTTTTGAAGTTCCTTCCAACCCAGATGAATATAAAAACGGTATGGGGCGCCGTGCCCTGGCTTCTTATCTGGAATATGGATATATTCCTCTTGAAGACGGTGTACCCGATGCATTCCACACGAAAGAACAAGTGTCGCGTACCCTGGAATATGCTTATGATGACTTTGCCCTTGCACAGATGGCGAAAGCTCTGGGTAAGACAGATGATTACCAGGCATTGATACAGCGTGCTGCCAATTATCGCAATGTGATTGATTCCCGTACCGGATATGCCCAGGGACGTCATGCCGATGGTACTTTCCTGAATGATGCCAATGCTTTCAATTTCGCCCGTTTCATTACTGAGGGCGCTCCTTGCCATTATACCTGGTATGTGCCGCAAGATCCGTACGGATTGATGGATTGTATGGGAGGCAAGGATAAGTATGTAGCCAAACTGGATTCCATGTTCAGCGAACAGCGTTACTGGCATGGAAATGAGCCCTGTCATCAGGTTGCTTATATGTTCAATTATGCAGGCGAGCCTTGGAAAACTCAACGTGCCGTCCGGCATATTATGGAAACGGAATATCTGAATGAACCGGGTGGGCTTTCCGGTAATGACGATGCCGGACAGATGTCGGCCTGGTATATGTTTGCCGCTATGGGGTTCTATCCGGTATGTCCCGGTACCCCGTATTATCTACTTGCCAGCCCCTCATTCCCCAGCTTTACGCTGAATCTTGAGAATGGAAATACATTCACCGTGAAAGCCCGTAATGCGTCGCAGAAGAATATTTATATCCAGTCGGCAACACTAAATGGAAAGCCTTATACACGGAATTATATTACCCATCAGGATATAGTGAATGGTGGTGTGATGGAGTTTGTAATGGGGGATGAACCGAATAAAGAGTGGGGAGCGGGAGCAGAAAACTGTCCGCCGGAAGTAATGAAATAACTAACAAAAGAAAGGGAAAGATATGGCATGTTTTAAGCACATTCTATTATTCTTATTACTCCTTTGCGGTTCTGCTGCGTGGGGGCAACGGGTTTATAATATTACTGATTATGGTGCTATATCCGATACAACGCAACTTTCCACTGTAGCTATACAAAAAGCGATAGATGATTGTGCTGCTCACGGGGGAGGTACTGTATGGGTGCCTGCCGGTAACTATCTTAGCGGTACGGTTTTGTTGAAGAGTTATGTCAATCTGCATTTGGATGCAGGAGCTACGATTTATGCCAGCCGGAGAATAGAAGACTTCAGTAATTTTGCCCGCAAAGTGGGGGCAGCCGATAATGCTGAGGCTGAAATGTTGATAGGGGCAGTCAATGCCAGAGATATTTCAATCACCGGACAAGGTATGTTGAATTGCCGTGCCGTGCGTACCGGATACCGCAGGGAGCCGAAAACGGAAGTTACAGATTCTATTACTGCACGGGAGATTGTCAATGCCGGGCGTTACGGAGTGGATTATCAAAGTAAGTTCAGAAAGGTTCCACCTTGCCCGGGAGCTATCAACTTTACAGGATGTACCAATGTCCATGTCCGCGATATACAAGTGATTGAATCTTCTTTCTGGTCGGTGCATCTGCAATGGTGCGACCGGGTCTATGTGGACGGTGTCTATATCCAGTCTAATTCCCATAACGGAGTTAATGCGGATGGGTTGGACATAGACGGGTGCAGCAATGTAATGGTTTCCAATAGCCGGATTGATACCGGTGATGATGCCTTGTGCCTGAAGACAACCCGGCAGAATGGTAAAACCCAATCTTGCCGTTATATTACAATAAGCAATTGCATTCTGACCTCTTCATCAGCAGCGTTGAAGATAGGGACGGAGTCTCATGCAGACTTTGAGTATATCACCGTATCGAATTGTGCCATCAGCCGGGCAAACCGTGGACTCAACATCATTCTTCGCGATGGGGGGAATGTACGCAATGTAATCTTTTCCAATCTGACTATAAATACGGTACGCAAGGAAACATTCTGGTGGGGGAATGGCGATCCGGTTTGGTTCACCATACAGAAAAGAGGGGTCATTCCGTCAGCCGGAAGTATAGAAAATATAACGTTGAGCAATATAACAGCCTGCGGACAAAGTGGGATCCGTATGGAAGGTTTCAGTAACCGAATGAAGAACATACGCTTGCGCGATGTACAGCTTTTCATGGAGCCGGAAGATGCGGTAGATAAAAGGTCGCGTAACGGTTTTCTGTTTTATGGGATAGATGAATTGTCACTGGTGGATTGCCAAGTGCGTTGGAACGAGGAAAAGCCGGAGGCTACTTGGGAGAGTGCCTATTTGTTCCGGGAAATCGATGATCTTTCCCTTATTCGCGTGAAAGGAGAGAAGGCACCGGGAAGCAATTACGAGGCTTTCAGGTATGAAGACTGTAAGAGGATATCGACAGACAAATATTAATCAGAAAGATATTATGAGAGTAAAAGCATTCTTGTTTGCCCTATGCAGCATCTTGCTGTTAGGGGCTTGCGGTACTCCGAAGACTGGAGGAACTGTTTACAATATTATGGATTACGGAGCCAAAGGTGACGGCGTGACCGATGACGCCGCTGCTATACAAACCGCTATCAACCAGTGTTCCAAGTCGGGTGGCGGAACGGTACTTGTTCCGGCGGGGCGTACTTTCATGTGCAGTCCTTTCCATCTTGCCTCGTTTGTAGAACTGCACCTGGAACCTAATTCCTGCCTGCTTGCCAATCCCGATGAGGCTGCCTATACCCTGAGTGCTTTCCGCGATAACCGTGGTGAAGGCATGATGTGGATTTATGGTCAAGACCTGAAAGAGGTATCTATCACCGGAACAGGAACTATAGACGGAAACGGTGTCTCCTTTATGGGCAAGGAACTGGAAGATTCTTACGAGCTGAAACCGGTGACCGACTTTGATCCCCGTCCGCATGTGCTGACGCTTATCAATATAGAGAAGACAGTGATTCGTGATGTAACCATCCGCAACAGTGCCTATTGGACGGTTCATCTCATTGGTTGCAACGATGCCTCCATTGATGGCATCTCTATTCTGAACAATCTGAAGATACGCAATGGCGACGGCATCGATGTAGACCATTCCAAGAATGTGCGCATTGCCAATTGCCATATAGAATCGGGTGATGACTGTATCTGCCTGAAGAACCGCCGCGAGTTTGAGGAATACGGTTCGTGCGAAGACATTGTGGTGACCAACTGTACCATGGTCTCCCGTTCCTGTGCCATCAAGATCGGTTCGGAAAATATGGATAAGATTAATAACGTACTGTTCAATAACTGTATTATTAAGAATAGCAACCGCGGCATCGGTATTCAGAACCGGGATGAAGGAACGGTTACCAACGTAATTTTCTCTAATATGATTGTGGATTGCATGTTCTACTCGGATGTCTGGTGGGGAAAGGCGGAACCCATTTACGTGACTTCTTATCCGCGTGCCGTAGGCAATCATAAGGATGCCGGTTGGCGCTTTCCGAAGGGAGCTACCGAAGGACGTTGCGGAGAGGTGAGCCGTATTTATTTCACAAATATCAAGTGTACCAGCGAGAACGGTATTTTTGTAGGCGGGGATACACAAGACAAGGTGAACCATATCTACTTTGAAAACGTAGATCTGCTGTTGCAGAAACGTACTGCCTATGAGGGCGGTATTTATGATAAACGTCCGTGCGTAGGCGAAGGATTTATCCATGATAAGACGTATGGGTTCTATATCGATACGGCATCCGATATCCTGATAGATGATTGTACGGTTACTTGGGGAGATATCCGTCCCGATCAGGCAGCTGAAGGTATTGGACAGAAGGATGTTCGTAATCTGAAAGGTAACTTAAATTCGTCACGAAGATGAGACAATGCATAATTTTTATATTGTATTTACTGTGTACTTTCACCGCCCGTTCCCAGTCCGTATTGACGCCGGAGCAGACAGGGAGTATTTATTATGCTTATCCTGCCCCTCCATCTGTCCATACCCCTGCTCCGGCAGGATACGAGCCTTTCTATATCAGTCACTACGGTCGTCATGGCTCCCGTTGGATGACAGCGGATGAACGTTATACGGAAGTCATCTGTGTTTTTGATTCCCTTTATCAATGTTCTGGGCTTACTCCTCTTGGCATGGATGTCCGTCAGCGTCTGCACAAGGTTTGGGAAGATGCCCGCGGATGTAGTGGAAGTATTACTCCCCTTGGCGAACGTCAACATCGTGAGATAGCTGAACGCATGTATCACAATTTTCCGCAAGTATTCCGGGAAGATGCTTTCGTAGACGCCCGTTCGTCCACTTCTCTGCGTTGTGCTATGAGCATGAGCTATTTTACGGAACGCTTGAAAGAACTGAATCCTGCCTTGCATGTGGAGCGTAGGGCTTACCATCGGTATATGGATTATATAGCTTACACCTCTCCCGAAGGTGAGAAGTTTTCTTCAGAGAAAGCTTCATGGAGACGTGGGTTCAGGGAATTTGAAAAGAAGAATGTTCGTCCCGGACGCCTGATGGCTTCCCTGTTTGTGAAACCTGATGCGATAGCTGATCCGGATGCCATGATGCGCAGCCTCTATTGGATTGCTGCCGATATGCAGAATGTAGAGTTGGATTTGTCTTTCTATGATATCTTTGAATACGAGGAGTTGGTGGGTATTTGGAAGACGGTGAATGCTCGCATGTACGTGTGTAATGCTGCTGCTCCGCTCAATGGCGGTCTGATGCCTCGCTGTGCTGTGCCTTTGTTGCGCAATATTCTGGAAAGTGCGGATGTTGCTATAAAGAAAGGTACTCCTGCGGCAGATTTCCGTTTCGGGCATGATACCCACCTCATCCGTCTGCTTGCTTTGATGCAAATAGAAGGATGTAGCAATCAGGAGACGGATATGGAAAAATTCCATCTTGCCTGGCAAGATTATCGGGTCTCTCCTATGGGAGCCAATCTGCAAATCATTTTCTATCGTGATAAGAAGAATGATATACTGGTGAAATTCCTGTTGAATGAATGTGAAGTGACGCTACCGTTGAAGAGCAAGACGGTTCCTTATTATTCATGGACGGAAGTTAAAACTTTTCTGGCTGGAGTACTGGAGTAGTCGATTCAGCTCCTGTAACTATTACTGTACCTTTCCGTAAACCACCTGCTTTCCCGCTCCGTAGCGTATCAAAAGCCCGTCGGCAATAAAGCCATTCAGTTCTTTTAGGGCAAGTTTCTTACTGCATCCTGTCAGCCGGCAGTAGTCGGCACGGGTGAGGCAGGGGTATTTTGCCAGATGGCTGTTGATTATTTTTAGGCATTTCTCTGCATCGCGTTCTTCCCTGTTGGGACGGGTAAAGGATTCACCGCGTTCCGGCTTTATTTTCCAATGCACTTCTTTCTTGAACCGGCTACTCGGGCGGTAATTGATGTTTTTTAATTTGATGGACTGTGCATGCACGTCCTTTTTATTCATTACAGGAGGTCCCTGCAGGGATATGGAGAAGTAACCCATCTCTCCCATTTCCACAATCCACCCGTCGGCAAGTAAATCTCTCAATTCATCTTGGAAAGACTGCATGGCACCTGCGAGCAGGCTGCGGCTCAAACCTGTGAATTTGTGAACGCGGTCCAGAAATTCTTCCCGACCGATGGTTCCTTTGAAAACTACGCGGGGATGGAGCGGTTGTTGCTCGCCGGTCTGCTGTATGTCGGGAGTTTCGTAAAGGTCGTATTCTAAGCTCATAATTATAATTGTTTTATATAGGCATTCCGATTCATCCTGCTGCCTGTCGGGATGTAGCTCATTCGTTACTTTTATTTCGTTCTACTATAGTATATCTTTCATTCCACTATAGTAGTTCGTAAAGTGCACTATAGTGTTCCTTTCGTTTTACTATAGTGGAACGAATTTATGTTAGGCGACAAAGATAATAAGAATAGGCGGAAAAGGAAATAAAAGTGGCAGGACTTGCATAAATTTTTATATTGAACCCTTCCTTTTAGTTGGATGGTTGAACAGTGACTTCCCAGTTAACCCCTAACGGATTATTACAAGTTCTCCATACTAACGCTAACTTAGGATTATCCAGTATCCACATCTCGCATCCTTCCGTGGCATCCTTCACATGAATAAGCGGATAACCTAAAGCCCGTTCGTTACTGTCCAGAACGGAGTACGTCGTTTGATTGTAGACAAGTGTTTGCTGCTCCTTTAGTTGCTTGTAGGCGGAACGGGAAAGGATATAAACAGTTTCCTCTGGAGAGAGCTGTACATGCTTACCATCTTCCGGTTGCAGGAAGCTGAGCCGTGTAGCTTGTTCTATGGATTCGGGTCCCATGGCATAGCTTCCTGATTGCCATTTCAAATTGCGTTCTATTCCCCAATGCAGGTATATGGAGTCTTGCTTTTCCTGGAAGGACATTTCGTATTTCCGTGTCTGCCCGTGTAATTTGAATACAAATAGCAATGTGTCGGGCAGAATGCTCTGTGCAAATAGACTTCCGGTGAAGCCCAGACATAGCAAGACGGATAGAATCATATATTTCTTCATAACTTCTCGTTCTCTTCGTTCAACAATAATTGTTTGCCCCATTCACTCGGTTTCTTTCCCATCTTCAGGATCAGTTCACCACCTGTAATGATGTCTTTATGCCGTATGGCTGAGTAGGGGTAAGTTTCTCCATTCAATGTAACGGATTGTATATATCTGTTCTTATCCGAAAGCCCCTGAGTGGAAATCTTGAAAGTCTTTCCGTTATCTAACCGGAAGATTGTTTCTTCCAGCAAAGGAGTATTGATCAGGTAATAGTCCTGTCCGGCATTGGGGTATAGTCCCATCATGTGGAAGGCAAGCCATGAGGACATGGCACCGGAGTCATCGTTACCCGGTAGTCCTATAGGTCCGTCATTATAGTTCTTGGCAATGATTTCGTGGATACGGTCACTGCTGCGGTAGGGCTTTCCCAGCCAATGGTAAAGACAAGGGGAGAGGAAAGAAGGTTCATTGTTTACATTGAAGAATCCCCGGTCGAAGAAAATGTCCAGGCGTGCTTCAAACTTTTCTGCACCACCGCATTTCTCTATCAGCCCGGGAACATCGTGCGGAATGCTTAAGGAATATTCCCATGAGGAAGCTTCGTAGAAGAACATGTCCCACCAAGGTGTGTACCAGGGACCTTCGAAAGTGACGGGGGTATAGGTAAAGGTCGGTTTTTGTATATTGGACTTTCCGAAAGTGATTTCATCGAGCCAGTTGCCTTTTTCATCGCGGGGCAGGATAAAACCTTTGGCACCGGCATGCTCATAATCGTCACGCCAGAGGTTCTTCCAGTTACCGGATTGCTTCAGATAGTGCTGATAAAGATCTTCTTTTCCCAGCCCTTTGGCAACCAAGGCAATGGCATAATCGCAATAGGAGTATTCCACGGTGCGGTTTCCGGCACGAGGAATGCCGTAGGGGATGTAGCCCAGTTGCAGGTAATGGGTCAGGCCACCGCGTCCTTCCGCTTCATGGCGGTCGCCGGGGTCTACGGTTGCATCTTTCAGCATGGCTTGCAGGCCGAGTTCGTAATCTATTCCTTCCAGGCCTTTTACGAAGGCGTCGGCTATTACGATCTCAGCATTGGAACCGCCTTGTGTGCGTCCGTTGCAGTTGCCACTCCGGGCATCAGGCATGTAACCGTCTCGTTTGTAGATGTTGATGAGTGAGCGGACGATGTCTGTTTCACGTTTCGGATCTATCAGGGTAATAAGTGGTGAAGAAGTGCGATAAGTGTCCCAGATGGCATAGAAGTCATCATAATAAGGTTCATTATCTGCCCAGAGAGGATTCTCTCCGTTACGGTCTACAGGCATAATCATGGTGTGATAGAGGCCGGTATAGAACATACGTTTTTGTGCTTCGGGGGTACGGGGAGAGATTTCAATTCTTTGGAGTAAGTCTTCCCATTGGGTCAGAAGTTGCTGATGTGCGGTCTCGAATGACCAATGAGGAATATCGGAATGAGCATTCTGGCGGGCTTTCAGTGAGCTGAGGAAGGATATACCTACTTTCAACTGTACTACTTCTTCAGATGAATTGAAGCGTAGTAATGCTCCAGTCTTCTGATGTGAGTCGTATTGGAACTTTTCATTTGTTATCTTATTACCTTTCCAAGTAGCTGTATTTACGAAAGGTTTATCCGTTTCTGCATAAAAGTAGACAGTGTAGGCACGACCATTGTTCCATCCGCCACGGATACGGGTATAGCCGATGACTTCGCGGTCGGAGATGATTTGTATTTCGGAGCCTACAAATTGTTGTGCCTCGCGTGCATCGGGTACGGGATTTTCGCCTAAGAAGAATCCGGCATCAATGGCCAGTGATTTCAGGGAGTCTTTGGGATAGGTGAAACGATAGAATGAGGCTTTAGGTGCGGTAGTTATTTCTGTTTGTATACCGGAAGCTTGGAATTGGGTGGTATAATATCCTAATTTAATAGTTTCGTACTTGCGGTGATCGATATGCTTTGTTCGGTCCATTCCGTCGCCGAAAGGCATTACAAGGATATTGCCATATTTAGGTCCGCCACCTGTTCCGCTGACGTGTACCTGCGAGAAACCGTCTACCTGTTCGGGCATGGGTAGCCAGCCGCTATTAGGGCGTGGAGTACAGTCCGGTGAGGGTTTCACCATCCCGTAGGGGCAGGAGGGGCCGATAAAGACGCGTCCCAGTCCTTCGGAGCCGATGCGGGGATCTACGTAATCTGTGAGTTTGGTGTCCTGTGCAAAGGTATTTGCAGAGAACAGTAGCAGGACGGATAGTGTGATTATTTTGCTTTTCATTGGCGGAGTTTTTTTAATGGAAAAGCCGAGCATTGCAACCGACTGATTTGGGTGTATCGGCTGCAATGCGGGGCTTTGAGTTAAAAGAAAACAATAGTTTATTTTACCTTGATGGATTCAATTAATAGCCTGGATTTTGTTTCCAGTTGGGATTCGTATTCATTATATCCTTATGAAGTGGGAATATACGGCGTGTCTTATCGAAGTTGGCAGTTGGGAATCCTTTATAATGTGGGAAGAACTCGCTTTCGAATGTACCGAAACGTATCATGTCGTTCCTACGCCAGTTCTCATCAAGGAACTCACGTCCACGCTCATCAAGAAGTTCCTGAAGCGATGGAGTATGGTCAATTGTAGGAGCAGTAACGTAGCTACGAATCTCATTGAAGAGGCTCATCGCTGTATCACCGTTGGTTGCGGAACCTCCACGTACTATAGCTTCAGCCTTAGTTAGCAAGATGTCTGCATAACGGAATATAGGAAGGTCGTTTGACTGATTTCTGCCATTCTTGAAATCATCGTCTATAACGAAGAACTTCACAGAACGATAGCCTTGGCTATAACCGTTGATATTATCACCTACACCAAGCTCAATATCTCCTTCTTTTACAAGGGTAATCTCTTTAGTAAGTACAATAGGATTACCGTTTTTATCTACGGCAATTTCATCTGTTGGAAGATAAGTCTTAGGATCATATACATGAACAGTGCCACCTATTACGCAATTGTTACGTTGATCACCTTCAAGATTGAACAAACTTGCGAACTCAGGAGTCATAGTAATGTAACCACCGCCGGACTGACTCAGTTTCATACCGAAGTAGCTTTTTGCACATGATTTGATATCTTTCCAGCAACGAGAACGGCCATACTGCATACCTTGTGCTGTATATGTATCGTATGGCATAACGTATATGAAATCTTCAACATGTGAACCATTGTCCGGACCGAACTTCTTGCTATACGACATAGAGCCAAGATTGAACTTGCCAGATTTGATTATATCATCACAAAGTGCAATGCAATCATTCAGCTTTTCATTTTTTGCAGTAGCTGCATCATATAGATCAACAGAAGCTGCTGTATATACAGGCCAGTTGATGTATATCTTTGCTAAAAGAGCCTCTGCCATCCATTTTGTCGGTTTGCCGTATGTATTTGCATTTACTTCATCGGTAAGTTGAGGGATAATCTCTTTAAGTTCGCTCTCTATGAACCTTGCTACATCAGCACGAGGTGAACGGTCTATAGTCTCACCTTCAGCCATTGCATGGTCAAGGATTGGAGCATCACCCCAGCAGTCCATCAATATGAAATGGAAGAAAGCGCGCATTGCACGGGCAGGAGCGACAGTTGCACCAGCTTCATTGCTTCCCAATTCAATAATAATCTTGTTTGCTTTTGTTATACCTGATGTAAGTTGTCCCATCCAGTCGATGGTTGCATCTTCGTATGTATAGTTGTGAAGACTTGGATGTGCGTATGCACCACTGTCATACCATCCACCACCGTATGATACAGCTGTATATTCATCACTTGACAAAGCTTGTGCTTCCATGTATCTACGTCCGAATACATCCCGCATCTGATAGTACACATCAGCCATCTTTGCTTCAACAGCAATCTCATTGGTAGGATATTCTGTATATTGAGATTCTACATCAACATCTAAATTAGTACAGCCGGTTACTAAAGCAGCTGCACAAGCCGTAAATAATAATCTTATATTAGTTTTCATAAATATCATCTCTATTTATAATTAGAAGTTAACCTTTAAACCGACCATTGTTGTACGAGAGTGAGGGTATGTACTCCAACGATAGTCAACACCCGGAGCAAGACCACCCATGTTTACTTCAGGGTCAAGTCCCTTATATCCTGTGATAGTGAACAGATTGTTGCAAGTAACATAGAGTTGAACATTCTGTAACCAACCGTCAAGATTCTTAAAAGTATAACCTAATGTCAAGTTAGATAAACGAAGGTATGATCCATTCTCGATGAAACGGTCAGAAGGAACATTACCTCCGGTATCTGTCGCAGGACGGTCTGTTATAAATTCTTTAAGTACATTCTTTCCGTTTGCAAACATTTCAGGACTTGTATAGTTGGCACGTGCACCATTGTAGATCTTGTTACCGAATACACCTGTAATGAATATGGTAGCGTTCCAGTTCTTGTAGTTGAATGAGTTGTTCCAACCAAGATTTAGCTTAGGCTGTGCGCAACCTGTGATAGTACGGTCTTTGAATGCAGGTTCGCTTGTAGTCTCGCCAGTACGTTCACCTGTCTTTTCATCTCTTACATAGTAAGTAGCCTTACCGTCTTTATAGCCTGCAAATTCATAAGTATAGAATGTACCCAGAGCTTCGCCCTCTATAATACGTTGAGTGTAACCATTGGATGATACACCTGCTACCATGGGGTCGCCTTGTGTAAATGTACCTACCTGATATTTGTCGTTTGACAATTTGTCTACTGTATTCTTGTTGTGAGAAAGGTTCAATGTTGTATTCCAAGTGAAGTCTTCAGTCTGTACCGGAGTAGCATTGATAGAGAACTCGATACCTTTGTTGGTTATCTTACCTACATTGGCTGCAATTGTTCCAAAAGGATAGATGTTTGTAGAAACCGGATAATCCCAGATTAAGTCTTTGGTCTTTTTGTTGTAGACCTCAATAGTACCGTTGATGCGACCATTGAACAAAGCATAGTCAATACCGACATTGAGCATACCTGTGCTTTCCCATTTCAAATCGGGGTTGGCGTTCTTTGTCGCAGCCAGTGTACGCCAGTCCTTGCCATTGTAGTTGAAGAAGCCGGATGCACCGTAAGTGGCAACTGCTGTATAGGCACCGAAGCCAAGGGCATTACCGCTGACACCGTAACCTATACGCAGCTTCAAGTTGCTGAAGAGGTTCTGATTCTTCATGAATCCTTCTTCTGTGATGTTCCATGCTACAGATACGGAAGGGAATGTGCCCCACTGGTGGTCTTTGCCGAATACAGAAGAACCGTCACGGCGTATCGTTGCTTGAATCATATATTTGCTATTGTAAGAGTAGCTTGCACGACCATAGAATGATATATTACGTATAGTCTCTTTTGTTCCGCTCTCTACAGCAGGTATACCATCAATAGTACTTGCATAAGTCAGTTGATTCCATTTCAAGACATCATCATAGAAGTCGTGAACTGTCAAGCCAAAGCCGTCGTTACTCATCTTCTCTTCCCAAGAGTAACCAGCCATAAGAGAGAGCTTGTGTACATTTGCGATAGTAGTATCGTAGTTACCGTAAGTCTCGAATGAATGTTCGTGACCGAAATATGTAGAACGGGTTGCACGGCCATTGTATGCACTTACACCCTCTAATTGAGTGTTGTGTGTATCGTATGAACTATATGTGCGCTGGTTGTTTGTAAATGAGTAGTTGGCATTCCAGTTGAGACCTTCAATAACCTTCAGAGTTGCCTTGCCAATCACCTGAGTATTCTTGAAGATAGTTTCAGACGTATCTTCATTGATTAGAGACAATGGGTTGTAGTTCTTTGAACCTGAACCTTTTGTCCATGAACCGTCTTCGTTCTTAACAGGAAGAGTCGGTGAGAAGTAGTTCATCGCATCAAGGACGGACGCACCTTCGTTATTCATAGGAACACCTACAGCCTTGCCATATCTTGCATTTACACCTACCGAAAGGTCCAGATGGTCTTTCAATACCTTAGTGGTAACTAAGGAACGCACATTCAGTCTGTTCATTTTAGAACCTTTCACTACACCTTGGCGATCCATATAGTTAAGACTTGCCATGTAGGTAGTCTTTTGTGCTCCACCATTGATAGAGATATTGTGGTTTGTACTGATAGCAGTGCGAAGAACCTCATCTTGCCAGTTTGTATTTGCGCCTTGGTCGTTGGCAAGTGTTAGTCCGTTCTTTTTTGCGTATGCTCGCAGGTCGTCTGCGGTAGCCATATCCATCTTCTTCAAGATGTTGTCGAAAGCAACGTATCCGCTATAGCTTACGTTGGTACGTTCCATGCCGTTCTTACCTTTCTTAGTGTTGATGATGATAACTCCATTTGCTGCTTTAGAACCATAGATTGCAGTAGCAGTAGCGTCACGAAGAACATCGATACTTTCTATGTCATCAGGAGCAACCATGGAAATATCCACTCCGGGAATACCGTCGATGACATAGTAAGGACTCATGGCAGCACCTTCACGAAGAGAAGAAGCACCACGAAGAGTAATACTGGGTGAACCGTTAGGGTCGGCGGAAGATGTAATAGTAAGACCTGCTACCTTACCTTGCAACATGCTTGCTGCATCCGAGAATACACCGACATTCAACTTGTCAGCCTTAACTGTAGTAATAGAAGATGTTACATCCTTACGGCTCATAGAACCATAACCGATGACCACTACTTCGTCCAGTAACTCTGTATCCTCACTCATCGTCACGTCAACGACGTTTTGGGTTACCTTTACTTCCTGTTTTGTATAACCTATAAAAGAGAAAACAAGTGTTTTTCCTTTTTCTACATTCAGGGAGTACTTTCCGTCGACATCGGTAATACATCCGTTGGTGGTGCCGGCCTCTAATACATTGACACCGATTAACGGCTCACCGGATTTGTCTGTTACAGTACCGGTCACCTTGTTCTGGGCGAATGCTAAGGTACTGCTTAGCAAGAACACTACAAAGAGCATGCTTTGTGCAAATGTTCTCTTTCTTTTTAATTGTACATTCAGCATAAAATAAAGTTTTAGTTATGAATTATGTTCTTTTCTATATATTTATAAATATTATTCTGGCTGCAAAAGTAGGTTGTGCCTATTACAGATATATTTCAAGTATATTACAGAATTATTGTAATATTTTGATATATAATTGATTGAATAAGATGAAGGATAAAAGGATATTTGCTTTATATTACTATCTTTGGGTAGATGTAATGTAAAGAATAAAGGTGAGGTTTCCGTACTGTCCTTTATTATAAGTGGCAGCTCTGGGAAAAAACGGGATGATGTCTTTGCCTCCATAGTGTTTTAGATTTTGATTACCGCAAATCTACACCAATACTATTGGAGTCAGGGAGAAAATGATGCAAATTAGGGGGAAAATAGTGAACTATCGTTTTTTTCCTTGAATTACCCTGCCCAGTCCTCTCTATCCAGGTTTCTGTAGCCGATGGCTTCTGCTAAATGCGAAGTCTGTATTAGGTCACTATTCTCAAGATCGGCGATGGTACGTGCTACTTTTAATATGCGGTCGTAAGCGCGGGCAGAAAGATTTAGGCGGTTCATGGCATTTTTTAATAACATGAGTCCTTTGTCGTCCGGACGGGCATATAATGACAGCAGTTTGCTGTTCATTTGCGCATTGCAGTAGACACCGGTAACCTCGGCATATCTGTTTTCCTGAATCTGGCGGGCACGTATTACGCGTTCCCGTATGATGCTACTTGCCTCTCCGGGGTGTGCATCGGACATTTTTTCAAAAGGTACGGGGACAACTTCGATTTGCAAGTCTATACGGTCGAGTAAAGGACCGGAAATGCGGTTCAGGTATTTTTGTACTTGTCCCGGGCTACATACACAAGCTTTGGTGGGATGGTTGTAATAGCCGCAGGGACATGGATTCATGGAGGCAACTAGCATAAAGCTGGCAGGGTATTCCACATTGCTTTTTACACGGGAGATAGTAATTTTACGGTCCTCCAGTGGTTGGCGGAGAACTTCCAGCACACTGCGATTGAATTCCGGAAGTTCGCTATTTGAAAAATACTTGCATAGTTATGAGATTGTTTATATCTTTGTAGTCAAAAGAAGTACTAATATTAGAGCTAAACATATAATGTTCTGATTTATAGATGTAAATGTAGTAAAAATAACTGGAATAAGGTATGAAAGCGGCATTTTTAATAAGATGTTCTACTAAGAATCAAGATTTAGATAGGCAGACAAGGGATTTAACTCGGCTGGCTAAGTCTTTAGGGTATGAATATGATATAGAAAATCTGGTATTTGGAGAGAAAATAACTGGTAAAGACGATGTTACTATTAAGAATAGGGAGAGTATAGATAAATTATTAAGAGCTGCTAAAGAACAAAAGTTTGATGTCGTTTTAGTAGCTGAAGTTAGCCGTATGAGTCGTGACCCCGCTTCTGGTAGAGTTTATGTAAGACAGCTTATCAATATGAGCATACCAGTTTATTTTAGGGATATTGATACTTGGACTATCAACCCAGATAACGGGAAAAGGGTTAGAGATGCAGAACAAGTTATCGGTGCTGCTTTTGATGCAGCTTGGAAGTATCTTAGAAGTTTGAAGACACAAGTAGCATCTGGTAGAAGGAATGAATTAGATAATAATCAAATTTCAGTAGGACAGCCATTTTTTGGTTATACTCGTTATGGTGGTAAAGATAAGAGTAAAAAGAACTGCTGGATAGTAGATGAAGTAGCGGCTGAGGTTGTCGTTTTTGTTTTTGATGAGTATATAAAAGATGGCTCTACTCTTAAAAGTACAGCTTTGGCTACTACGGCTAAATATGGCGAATTGCTAGGTAGAAAATTCAGTGTTGGTTCTATAGAACATATATTAACCTATGAGAGTTACCATACTGGTATTAAGAAAATAAGTCTTACTGACCCCGATACAGAAGAAATAGAGGTCTTTGATGTGAAAGTGCCTATTTTAGTAAATACGGAACTATTTGAGAAAGCAACTGCTAAAAGGAAAAATAACAGAGTAAAGAGTGAGCCATATCCGAAACAAACTACCTATATATTATCTAAGCTTCTTAAATGCCCTTACTGTGGTTATACAATGACCCCAAGAGCTAAAGGAAATGATAGTAGAGGAAAAACGACTAATGAGCGTTATCGAATAATTAATGGGAAAAAGGCTTTAAGTTGGTTGTGTATGAGTGGTATTAATAATGCTACTAGTTGTAACAATCGTATCTCTGTAGCCAATGAAAAGGCAGAACCAATTATATGGGAACTTATCAAAAAGGAACTTATAGTCTTTGCCAATCTTAACAATGAGGAAAGGGAGTTAAAGGTAGAGGAACTTACTGAAAAGATTGCTCATTTGGCTTCTAATATTGATAACTATAATACTCATAAGAGTAGTTTACAGAAACAATTATCTAAAGCTTATACAGTAGCTACGATGGCTGATGAATCTGTATTAGTAATGGCTATGACAGAATTTAATAAGACAGCTAGAAATATTAGAAAAGAAATGTCTGACTGTGATAGTGCTATTGAACAGATTAAAGGAGAAATAGATAATCTCGTTAATCTAAAAATATTTTATAGCCAACCTAATCTACCATCTGATATAATTGAAAAGGCTGAAACTGATGAGGCTGAAAAGAGAAAGCTAGTAAAGGAATTAATAAATAAGATAGTACCTTATAAGATAACCACATTTAAGAAGCAACATAGAGATAGGGGATTAGTTACTCTTAATTTTGGTGTGGTATTGCTAGAGGTATATACAGTAAATGGTATTTACTATGTATTTTATAATGCTAATGATAGGGGAGATATTCGGCAAGCCTATTATATTAGTGGCATTTTCGCTAAGTTCCAAAATTCTATAAATAAGTTTGATGCCTATAAGGAAGGTGAGTATTTTGTTATTTCTAATGCTGATATGGTAATGGAAACAGAGGAGATAGACGAGCTAATTACTGTAAATCAGATGGTGGAAATAGCTATTAATAATGGGTGGGTCTTATCTTATTGTTATAAACCAAAATAACACTCTTATAGTATGCCTAGTATTACTATAGTACCTATAAAGTATTACTGGTATAGATAGTACATTATATGGCAGTATAGTAGTGGATATTATATTATTGCTACTACCTCATTGCTAGTATTAGCTATAGAAGTACGCCTATTTTTATTTATTACAGAAATAGTACCTATATCTTGGTAATGTCCTATAAATTAAATATACTTGTATATGTGAAACTTAAAATTTTATAGCTATGAAAAATTAGATAAGAAAAGATGCAGGGGTATATCTTATCCCCGATTACATGGAAACGCATACTATTACCACTTATAGTTTAGCGAATGAAGCATTTCTCCGCACTTATTTTCCAGAGTGCGTGTATGGGCTTACTCCTAGTAAGAAGTCTAAAAAGAGAAAGCGTTAATGATTTGTTCAGAACTGAAAAAGCGATACTTGGTGTAATGCCAAATATCGCTTTTTTGTTATCTGAATTATATAGAAAAAATTGAATTGATTTATAGTTCATATTTACGCTAGTATTAATAATGATTTTTCGTATATTTGAAAATCTTATTAGTAATGTATTGTTTAAGACTTTATACTTATGAAAATCAGAGTGTTGAATCTTATATTATCCAGTTTGCTTATCTTTGGCTGTACTGGTAAATCTTCCAAAAATAAAATAGTGGACTTTGATAGTACTCAAATAGAAAAACAAACTATAGAAACTATTAATATGCCAATTAAAGAAACTACTCATACGTATTGTGATACGGCAAAAGTTCCTATTAAATATTTGCCAGAAGAAAATAAAGAAACAGATATTTATCTGGTGGTAGAAGTTATGCCAGAATTTCCTAATGGACTTAAAGCCTTATTTGATTTTATCTATGATAATTTGAAATATCCAAGTGATGCCCTAGAAAAAGGAATACAAGGAAGAGTAATAGTCGGAGTTGTTATAGATGAAAACGGTTCAGTAACACAACCTAAAATACTAAAAAGCATATCACCCTCTTTAGATAAAGAAGCACTACGAATTGTATCAATTATGCCTAAATATAAACCGGGCACACAAGATGGAATACCAGTAAAAGTCAGATGTACATTTCCAGTAATGTTTAAACTACCTAATGACGATAATGTTTTAAAGACAGATAGTCTTATTGAATCAATAGAAGAATGAATATGCAGTATAACCTATTATAAAATTTTGAATATATGAAATTTAATATTATACATATTATCATTTGCATTTTTGTATTTGTAGGATGCACACAGCAAACAGTTAATAATTCAGTTGAATGTTTTACTATTAAAGAATCTGGTTCAAGTCTTGTATATTGTAGTGACACATTAAAATCAAAAACCCAAATGGAAATAATAAAAGGACATTATACTGTAGAAACTAAAGAAGTTTTTGCTATTGTATCAAATCCTAAACATCTTTCTTTGGGCTATGATTCAGCTTGGAATTTGGAAAAATGGGAAAATAGCCAATGGATAATACTTGACAAGAAAAAACATACTAATTATTTTGCAGAATTGCCTTTTCTTGCTGCTTACTACTATTGTTTTAGTTTTCCTATTGAATATTATCCTATAACAAAAGGTAAGTATCGTATAACTAAATCCTTATGGGATAAGGATAGAGAAATTAAGTTAAATGCCGAGTTTGAAATCAACTAAATAGAATGAATATAATAAAAGCCAACTTATCCGTAATCGGGTAGGTTGGCTTTTTGGCTTAATAGTGTTGTTTGGCTATAAACAATTAAGGTATAAAAGGAATATATTCGCCACCATCAATTGTTACTCCATTGCTGCTCCATGTATAATTGTAATTCTCGGTTTGACTAAAACCATTATAGTCTATAATACTACCATTCAATGATTTTGTCTGGTTTTTAGGAGCGATACCTAAATAGCCTGCCCAATAAAGGCAATCCACCTCGTCAATGTCTATACTATAAATGTGATAGTAGAACAACATGTTTTTACTATTGGGAGTAGCATAGTAATCGAAGTCGTGAATTCTTTCCCATTCCAATTTGTTATCACTGTCAAAGAAACATTTTGTTTGAACTTTAATAATGTTTCCATCTTCCCATGTGATAGTGTATTCTCTGTTCTCTCTATTGTCTTTCATAAAGATGAGATGTCCTTCGGAATCATATTTACATGTTTTTGTATTGGAATAAGTATAACCACCGGATTCAGTAATCGTCTGATAAATTTCTTCTGCAAATCCTTGTGAGTTCACCCATACCTCAATCGTATAGTTTGGGGCTTTATTACTACCATCATACTCTACTATAACATCAGGTACGCCAACAGCTTTAGTCTTTGCAGGATAATTGTAGGTAAATGTAGCCGTTCCATAGTCATCCTCCATTTTAGTAAGAAAACCATTTGAATAAGTGAATTTCATATCATCCACTTGTTGTGGAAACTTGTTCTTGAATACCTTTTCTGCTTGGGTCTGGGCTTGTGAACGCTGCTGGATTCTGAATTTAGCCAATGCTTTTGTCCCATTCTTTGGCAAAAGAGGGATAACACAACCGCGGGCATTGGATGTCATATTGGGTTTTATATTAAATGATATTATTTCATTGCGTATCACTGCACGACTTTTTATTGTCGCACTCACCCAATCAGTCGCATCTTCGGGAATGAGCACTTCATAATCAAAATTTACGTCTAATGGTATGGTTACTTTTCCTCCGTCTGTAGGTATACTGTAGGTAAGCGGCTGTCCTTCTTCTGAACTGCTGATATTCATTTCCCATTCGTAGAAGTTAATCACGTTCAGAGATGTATATCCGTTTCCGTCAGAAACCAACACATTGATATACCCATCAACATAAGAATCGGGAGCGGTCACTGTTATAATGCCACCGTCTGTAGTCTGATTTTCCAATCTTACTTTATAATTTCCGTCTGACGAGGCTGATACTATAGTCTTATCTGTAGTCCTTTTCAGTGTATATGGAATCTGAACAGTCTGCCCTGCTGAAATGCCTTGTTCTTGCACATTAAAAGTTATACTTACAGCTTTATATCGGGGAAGAGTAAAAGTTGTATTGTCTGTCAATGTAAAGGTTACTGTATTGTCATTGACTGTCACATCTTTAAATGTTTCATCAACAGTTGTAGCGGCAGCCCCTAACTTAGTCCAGTTAGCCCCTTTATCATAAGACACATACCAGAAATTATTTTCTATCTTTAATTGTGGAGTGATACCGTCCTTTCCATCCGTACCACTTTCTCCGTCTTTTCCATCAGTGCCTATAGCCTTTATTTTATTTCCGTCACTATCCAAAAGCCATTTTCCATCGAGTGTCCAATAGTAAATCCCATCAGAATCCTTTGACACCCCAATAATAGGCGTGACTCCATCTTTTCCATCAGTACCATTTACTCCATCCTTTCCGTCTGCACCATCTTTCCCATCCTTTCCATGATAGATAGTTATAGGTTGGCTTTTAGTAAATGTAATAGTATAACCCACTTCCTTACCATCCTTGGTAATAGGAGTTACGCTTGTTACATAATCGTTGTTTTCCAACGCTGCCACAATGTTTTGCAGAGAGGAGATATTGGTGTTTATTTGTTTGCAGATTTCTTCCAGTTGCGTAACCCTATTCTCCAAATTATCTACTCTGTCTATAATAATAGAATCATCATAATCATCACCGCAAGACGTAAAGCTTATACTAAAGAGGATGGCAATAATTGCCATTCCATTTAATCTGAATGCTTTCATTGTTGTTTTATTTTTAATGTGAATTTATTTAATGTATTTATTCCCATTTGAAGGTGTAAATTACAATATCAGTACGAGTACGTGTTTCTGTTACATTTCTTTCATCGTCAGTAATAACACCGTCACCATTCTTGTCTGTAAATGAACGCTTGGTAGTTTCTACGCTTGTATATGTTACAGTACAACTTTCCAAATACCCGTCTTTATTTAAAGTATAGTCAAATTTAGTTGTTTCTTCATCAGTATATTCATATTTGCAAGTCTCTTTATAATATTCATCGTAATATTCGCTTTTATCAGTGTACTTATTGAATATCTGTTCGGGCAGTTGGTTAGTACGCATACCTATCAGTTCGGGATGTGCGAAGAAAATATAATCATCATCTAAAGGAGTCCAACTTTCATCTTCTATGTTTGGGAACCATCCCTTACAAGTCTTTCCATTGTAGGTATATTCATAAACATAAGAATTTTCACTATTATTCTCTTTGTAGATATATTTTGTCATTTTCCCATTATCCCAAGTATAAGTATAGCTGCAATCCTCACTACTATGTCTTTCATCCATTTCATCTACCTTAATTAATTGGTTGGATGAATTATAAGTGAATATTTTGCTATATTCTCCATCTCCTTGTTGTTTTCTTACCAAATTGTCAGTAAGCGTGTATGTATTTGCATCATCATCATCAGAAGTTGCTATAATGGTATTATTCCCCCAAGTAAAACGAGTAGTATAATATTCTTTACCGTTCCAACTGTCAGTAACAGATATTAATCGCCCTTTGCTATCGTATGAGAATGTATATATTTCAATACTACCCTCTGCGTTAGTTTCTTTAATTTCCATTAGTCGTTTCTGATTGGTAATAACACCATCATCGTTTTTGATAGGTTCTTCATCATCATCACTGCAAGACGTGAAGTTAATGCTCATAACTACGGCTAATAAAGCCATTCCAATTAATCTAAATGTTTTCATCTTTGTTTGATATTTAAGTTGTTAATAAAGTAGATAATTGTAGTAACTAATTGGATTACTCTTTTTTTCTTATCCATAATCCTAAAGAGAGTAGTCCTAAAGCCCAGTGGATTTTGAACGCAATAATGTTGCATACGATATTGAAAAGAATTGCAAACATATATTTAATTTTATGCTTCCCAATTCCCCGAAGAAGCGGATAAAAAATAAGGTGTGGGAACTATATTTGCTTTATCCGTAGTATGGCTTCTCGCATTGCCTTGGCATGGATAAAACAATAGCAACCCACACCAATATTGACAATATCTAAAAAGCCTTATAAGTTCATATAAGGTAGGTATATATCAAATGGTGTGGTGCTATTGCTATCATCTTCATGCCGTATAAAATTTTGCGAGAATTTTACTACGAAGATAATTTCAATAACACCTTTCGTTAAATATGTCCTTTCAGTGCCTTAACGCATTAAGACCTCTGAAATTGCTGCAAAGTTAGCGAAAGGTTTTGAATAGCTAAAGATAAAACGCTGATAAATGCAGTCCCAAGTGTTCCAAAACATATTTGTAGTAAGTAATTAGCTAGTATCAGTTTCTTTTAGTTGTAACTTCATAGCGGTATAAAAATTAGAAGTGGGCATATAAGACGATAATTTTTAAAACTCATACCTACTATCAGTTATAAACATTATAGCTGTTTTTCTGATATTGCAGATTAGTACGGCTGTTCGATACTTATAAATACTCCCGAAAAATCAACATACTATAGGTTACAAGCCGCATCATGCCTTTTTTAAAAGATAATTTTCTTACGCTTGCACCAATGCGGAACTAATTATATTATCGCTATCTGTTTGGCTTGGAATCATGTCCCATCAGATTTATATATAACCATTATTTACACTTCTTCTTACATTGCAGTTTTTGAAAGTTACTGTATATTAGAGAACGGGACAAAGTTCTTTATTTCTGAGAATGGCATGATAACAACAGAAATTTCAAACTTTGTCCCACTAATTAGAAACTCAAACAGTCATAAGTATTTAATAGTTCTTCTTGTCTAAGTCCCAAGTATCTTTTAGTTATGGTTACACTGGAATGATTAAACAGTTCCATCAGTTTAACTAAAGCTAGTTCTGAATTGTCACTGTTCATATTATAAACTTGCCTGCCAAAAGTTTTTCTAAGTGAATGACAGCTAAAGTTCTTAATCTTTAATTTATACTTCTTTTTCACCTCTTTTAGTATCACATTGATTCTTTGGATAGTGAAAACAGTTCCTTTTTGGCTCACTAAAATAGGTGCGTTAATTCCTATAGGCTCTATCTGTTCATAGCATTCTTTAATGTGCTGCCCAAGTTGGGCATTTATCCTAATAGTTCTTACCTTATTTGTCTTTTTCTCTATTACTGTAAATTCACTGGTATTTAGTATCTGTTTCCATCTTAAAGCTAGAATATCTGATATTCTTAAACCAGTGAAACACCCCAAAGCTATAAGAAGTGAAATTTTGTAATTTCCATCTTTAGCCAATTTCCTTATTAAATTCATTGCATCAGACCAAACTAGATAATCTGCTGTAGTGCTTGAATATTTTAAACTCATAATGTTCTGTTTTATATGTAAATAAATAAAAGTGAATGTTTTACCACTACCAACATACTAGCCAATTAGTTAATGTGTTGATTTCTAGCAAAACATTCACTTTGAATATTAGTGAATATTCTATGATTGTATATAAATAAAGATAGATAAAATCAGTATCAGAAAAAAGGGATTGATAACACCAATTATTATTAGTAACAGTACTACTAGTATGCCCCATAGTACTAGTTTTTCATTATCATTCATTCTGTAGTATTTTTAAGTTGTTAAAAAAGAAAGGACACCTAATAAATAGATGCCCTTTCAATTAATTTAGCCCAAGAACCAAGAATATTTATTATCCAGTCCTTGCAATACATTGTTCAGTCCAACACTTACCTCTGTAGCATTTACCCCACGTTGTAAATAGCTGTCTATGTAGCTGTTTTTGTTTGATTGTGTGAGTAAATTATGAAAATCAAAAAGAGATATGGCATTATCTTTCATTCCAAAAACTTCATTGGTGTAATAATCACGACACACACTATTTATTTGGCTGTCAGTGATTAAAAGTCTTGGTATTGCTTTCTGTCTTGCAGGTGAAAGTGCCTGGTACATTCTCATTCTGCCTACCACCTGTGCAAACTGTGTTTCAGATAGATAAGTGTCTGATAATGTCTGCATCAAATGTATTTCTTTGGCTGCATTGAAGCTGTTAAGCAATTCCAGTGCATTTCTGTAAAGTTCATTGATATTGGTTACTTCCATGTTGAACCTCACACCCTCACCGGTAAGAATCTGATTAGAGCAAATTCTCATTCTCCAGCCAATAAAGACGGAAAACTTTTCTAAGCCTTTGGAAGAACGGTACAGATTCAAGTCACTGTAATTTCTTACCCCACCTATGCACAGTTCAAGTTTTTGCCCTCTTATCGTTTCAAAAATGGTTGGAACAGTAAAAGCAAACGCAAGTCTTTGATAGAATTGTGTCTTTTCACATTCCAACAGTTCACTTGCTTTCTTACCAAGTGCGGACGGTATTCTGCCACGTACTATATGTGAAACTCGTATTTCGGGAAAGCTCACCTTTTCACCTGCATAGAATGAGTTTGCAGCTTCATGCACACAAGAAACAAAGTCTTGGTGTGAAATGGTTGATTCCAAGTTAGCCCAAGTAGGCACAACGCATTTGTTTGCAAGTTCTTCCAGTGTAATAGAATCTGTATTGGCTTCCAAGAAAGTAATATTTGGCTTTGCAGTTTCTTCCACAATTATAGTAGCTTCTTCTGCAAACTCACCTAAATTCAAAGTTCTTTTCTCCGTTGGCATGATAACTAAATTATTCATATTGATAAAAGTTTAAATGATTAATAATTCTTTTTTATATCAATATACAGAGGGGGACTAAGGGGCACGTAGTCCGTAAAGGCAGACACTCTTATATATTTAAGGTTACTGATTGAATGGGGAGGGGGATTCTTATATGAAGTACCTTATATATTTGCTCTCTTGACTTTTAGCTAAACTGAATATAGGTGATTAGCTAGTTTAGTCAAGCATGACGGAATACTGTATATCTTCTTTCTTCTTGTTATTTATATTCAGCACTTTAGCTATATACTCCAAAGTTATTTCTTCGGAAGTTATTCTATTAGTTAGCAAACTCCTAATTTCTTCATCTTTCATATAAACCAGTTTACAAGCTAGTTCAGCAAGCAATCTGTTTCTTCTTCTGACACTGCCATCTTCCATTACTGTTATTTCATCGTTTCTATCTGGTGGAACAACACCGTTATCAATGCACCAGTCATAGATAATATGATAGATTCTTGTATCTGAATCAGCCTCTTTAAAATCTGGAATAATGGACTTGTTCAGTATCAGTAAACCATTAGTTATATATTTTATCTGTCCTGCATTGACTGCCATTTCCAGATATTTATTTAATGTCTTTGCATCAATGCCCAGTTTCTTAGATAGTTCCGTTTTGTTAAGCCCATCCAGATACGGACTTTCACTTATATACTTGTTCGTTTCCTTTTTACATATTGCCTTTATTTTAAGCAAGAAGTTCTTTACGTTGATTCTCTCACTGGCTTTTGCTATGTTCATATCATCATTAAAGAAACTGTTATAAATATAGAAGAAGTTTTCATTACATTTTGCCACATGATATTTATTGTACGTCTTGTAGCTTCCCTCTGCTATTACATTGTTACTTATCACTTTATCAATAAGATTCTTATTCTTCTTTAGCCTTTCTACGCTTCTTTTTACAGTGCTTAATGATATGTCTAGTTTTTCGGAAATCTCCTTTTCCGTAACATTATCCGCAATGGAAGTTTTATAATTCATCCTTGACTTTATATAGGCATATACTATGGCATCCTTATTATCTATATTATTAATGTCTTTTGTCAGTGTCGTATATTGTTGTTCCATTGTGCGCAAACGGTTGGTTATTTGATTCTTCTTGATATATGTTATAAATCTCTCCGTTTTTCAGAGCCTTGTTGTATTTACGTGTTCCACCTAAATACCGCTTCAATTCCTTTCTGGTATTAAACAGTCTGTTGTTGTATATCATCATAATGTTACGTTTTTATCATTAGTTACTTATCTACGAAAGCTAGAAATTTGATAATGAAGTGCAAAGCACTGAATTATCTAAGTTGTAATGTTAGTATTGTAGTAATGTATAGAGTATCATTTTTCCCCTATACTTGGTGTCAAATTTCCCATGAACTACGGTTCATTTTTCCTTAGTACCACTTTACTAAGACTATCTTTAAAAAACATCTGTAATTTACTTCCTTGTGTTATCTGGCTGGCTATGTATGCCGGAACAAGTATTATATGCAGTTCTTGATACGGCTTTATAGAGAGGCTCCGGTAGTCATAAATTACGAGACTGCCAATTATCCAGTTTAAAGTAGAATGTAATTCTACGCTTGTTTATCTGCTTCTTTTTCTTTAGAAAGCCGTTCATTTTAGCCCATATACCGACAGCCACCTTATTACCAGTAATTCCATCACTAAAAGCCATTTCCTTTAATTGTTCAAAGGTGTAATACTCCATAATTGAATTGTTTTAGGTTAGTTTCATTATATACTGTAAAATCTATAGTGCTTGAATTATTCTAGGCAGTTCTGGATATACCCCTGCTCGTGGTAACTCTTTATCTTTTTATCTCTATACGATTATACTCATTTCTGGACGGTGTACCTAATCAAAGGAACACTTTCTATAGATAGCTTGTCTATATCGCCATATTGCCGTTATTCCTTTCTCTGAATAAGCTGGCAGACAAGAATAGTGACTTTATGCACTTCTTTTGTCAATAGTTTATATTTATGGCTATTGACGGATAGGCAATATTCGGAATAGATAGTTAAATAACTGTATATTAGCGATTAATTAACGTATCGAAGTAGGTGCTATATAACTTGGTTAGTAGGTAAAAAACGGCAATAAAAAAAGGCAGTCAGTTGCCCGGCTGCCTTTGTGTCCCCTAGAGTATCAGATTCATTAGCTAGATAAGTAGTTACAGTAGTACTACTAGTGTTTTAATAGTACATTGATTTAGTACTGAATTGGAATAGATACTACTAGCTGATAACAACTGCTTTATAGTATTTTTAGGATGTAATTCATTTTACGTCTATGTAAGATACATTTGTTAATATATGATAATTGTATAGTATAAAATCACCACACATACGGATATATTCCATACCTTTGTAACGCTGTTACAGCGATATTTACTTTAGCAGTAATTTTATCGTATAACTTCTAATTCTATTTAATTATGGAAATTAATGTAACAGCGCAAGAGTTTATTCAAGTAGTTTTTTCTGACCGTCAGGAGCAATCCAATGTAGTTGGGAAATGGTTTAGTCCTAAAGAAACTGGAAAGCAACTTAGGGATAAGGCTGAAAGGTATTTGAAGAATTACCAACACTATGTAAGCTATTTGCAAGAAGTTGTGAAACTTCCAGTGGAAGAACTAGACAAGGAATTATTTAAGGCTAATGTTCAGAGGAAGTTGAAAAATATGTCTGATGAAGAAAAGCAATTAATGATTCAAACGCTGCAAGGGTGAAACTCTGGGGCTACTACTTCGGTGGTAGCCTTTTTTAATTTTGAGGTATGAATATAGCGGAATACGCAGAGAATTTATTTAATCTGGCATATAGCCAAGAAATGATAGATTTCATTACTAGCCTAGATGGTACTAGTAGTGATGAATGGCGTATGAAAGTTACTGCCATACGAGGATATTACTTCTTTGTATTCTATAAGAGTACTAACCAATTCTTCATAGTAGGATATATGAGAAGAGGTAATAATACTACCGACTTTGTTTATATCAATTTGAATAATGCCTTTATTTTGTCGCAGCATTTGCTATCCAGATTCCGCAAAAGAGTAATAGCAAGTGGCATAAAGTATGATTTAAGAGGTCGGATGTTCGATATACTGGAACACTCCATACAGACGCTTATTAATATCAATGAAGAAATGTATCTATGTAACACTGGCATATCAGATAAATATAACGATAATTATTTTGCTTGGACTAAATTCGGACTAATACCAGTAATAAGATATAACGATATTGTGTTTTGTGGTACTACGTTCATACCTGTGGATATGTTGAATGAGAAGCAAAAGGAGTTATGGGATAGCGTTCACTCCAAGTTGCTAGAACATAACTTATTGAGAGGAAATAGGAAATAATTATAATGATATAGATAATTGTCATCTTATCTTTTTCTAAGACTTAGGACTTTTCGTATAAAAAAAAACTAGATGGTTAAATATTTGATATTTTAACTATCTGGCTTATTTTTAGATTGTTATAATGATGAAAGTGTTTTTGAAATTGCTCATCCAGAAACAAAATGCCATTATGTGCCAGACTTATTTCACCGGGTTGTGGATAACTGCCGCCTCCTGTCATCGCTACTGTAGAAATAGTATGGTGAGGATCACGAAACGGGCGTTTGGAGATAAGCCCTGCATTTGCCTGCAATCTCCCTGCCACTGAGTGTATTTTGGTTGTTTCAAGGCTTTCTCCCAGTGAGAGAGGAGGCAAAATCGAAGGCAGGCGTTTGGCGAGCATGGATTTTCCACTGCCTGGCGCACCGATAAGAATAATATTGTGTCCACCGGCTGCGGCTACTTCCAATGCACGTTTTACATTTTCCTGCCCTTTTACATCAGAGAAGTCGAGATCGAAGTCACTTTGTTGCGCATAGAATTCCTCACGGGTATTGACAATAGTGGGGGGTAGTTCCTGATTGCCATTGAAGAACTCTATGACTTCTTTGATGTTCTCCACTCCATATACTTGAATTTTATTGACCACCGCTGCTTCACGAGCATTCTGCCGAGGGACGATGATGCCTTCGAAGCCTAATTCCCGTGCTTTGATGGCAATAGGCAGAGCACCTTTAATAGGTTGCAAACTACCGTCCAGGCTCAGTTCACCCATCATCAGATAACGGTTCAATTTATCGGACTGAATTACTTCTCCGGCGGCAAGCATGCCTATGGCAAGTGGAAGGTCGTATGCGGATCCCTCCTTACGGATGTCTGCAGGAGCCATATTAATCACGATGTTACTGGTAGGTATCCGGTATCCGTTTACCTGTAGTGCGGATATAATGCGTTGGTGGCTTTCTTTTACAGCAGAGTCCGGTAGCCCGACAAGATAAAACATGCAACCTCGTGAACTGTTTACTTCAATGGTGATGAGGGTTGCGTCAATGCCTTGTACAGCCGCTCCGAAAACTTTGATTAACACGTGCTTATTTGTGATTAGTGGTTAGTGATTAATGGTTACTTTTCTTTTTCTTTCCGGGCTATTTCTTTCAGTTTATCTTCAATAGCCTTTTCATCTAGATTTTTTCCTTCTATTTTACCTGTAGGACTGATTAGGATATTGGCTGGGAGAGTATGTATGGAGAATAGTTTGGCAACATCTCCATCCCATCCAGAATATTCGCAAGTCTGTTCCCATTTCAAAGTATCTTGTTTAACTGCTTCCAACCATTTCTCCCTGTCCAAGTCAAGGGAAATACCCATTAATGCGAAGTTTTTGTTCTTTTGTTCTTTCTTATAAATACGGCGGAACATTGCATTCTTTTCCCGGCTGATGGTATCCCATGAAGCCCAGAACTGTATCAGTAGATATTTATCTTTGAAATCGGAACGATTGATATCTTTGCCTTCTGTATTGCGTATACGGAAATAAGGAGCTGTTTTTCCTATATCTACTTTTTCTTCTTCCTCAATACGCTTTAGCAATGTTTCCATGTAAGGGCGGTCTTTCAGGTCACCGGTCATACGGTCGGTCAATTGTTTTATTTGTTCCAGATTGGGCTGGGGCTTCTGTACAAAGTATTTATCCAACAGATAAATGTTGGCTAATGAAGAGGGATGTTTGGTTATAAAATTCTCTACTTTCTCTTCCAAAGCTTTCTCGGAAGGTGTACCCAGACCTTTCAGTTCTTGATTGAAGTCTGTTAGATCTTTGTTAGGAGCATTACCGCTGATTTGCAATGAGGACAGCTCAGCTGCGGATCCTTTTATTTGTATTTTATGTCCTTTATCCAGGAAGAGCGGGTATTCCGTTCCATCACTGAATAATAAGATTGTACTCACTAATGTATCAACGGAAAGCGTTGTAGAAAATTTGTCGTTTTCGACAATCAGTGTATCCATACGGTCATACATTCTATCCGAACCATATAAATAGATGGTATCATTGCCCAATCCCTTGATTTCTCCGTTGAGACTGATACTGTCGGTTTTCTTTTCACTACAGGCAAAAAGGGCGATTAATAGAAAATATAATAGACAGACTTTCTTCATTTTGAAATACTTTTCCGCGAAAGTACGGCTTTTGCAGATAATAAAAAAGAAATGCCCGACATTTCTCAATGTCGGGCACCCTATAGTTTTTTTAATAGGAACTAATTAATATGAGTTAAGAGCTCCTTACTGAGCGATGCTCATAAATTCTGCATTCGTGAAATACTTAGCAAATTCCAAGTCAGAAGCAGCTTTCTTAGCCAATGACGGTTCTTTAGCAACAGCGTTCTTCAAACTGCTGGTTACCATAGAAGCATTGTTGGTTCTTGCACCTAATACAGCCATCAGGTAGTCAGTATAAGCGTCAGGTTTTGCTACACTAGCCAAAGTGTTTTTAGCCTTGTTGTAGTCCTTAGCCAAGATCTGTGCCAAAGCAGCGCTGTTAGTCTTAGTGTCACCGAATGCGCTTACAGCTCTGTCATATTGACCTTGAGCAATATACAGGTTACCCAGTGCTTCGTTCAGTTCTTTTGCACCTGAAGCTTTGCTCAGATAGCTTTCTGCAGCAGCTTTGTCACCCTTAGTCAGAGCGATCAAACCGAGATTCATATTAACTTCAGGAGCATCTTTGATAGAAGCAGCTTTCTTGAAGTAGCTTTCAGCTTTGTCAAGGTTACCTGCCTGATAAGCCAACTTACCTAAGTTGTTGTAAGCACGGAAATCGTTCGGATAGATTTGAGTAGCTTTAGTGAAGATGACTTCTTGCTTAGCCGGATCGTTAGTCAGTGTAGTTGCATACAGCAATTCTTCTATATTCAACTGCTTAGGATCAGATGCAGCCAGACTTGCAATTTCTTCGTCAGACTTACCGATGATTTCATAGTTCAAAGTCAGACGTGAACGACGCAACTGCGGCAAAATGTCGTCAGCTAAGTTCTTGTAAACAGAAGAGATGTTCTTGATTTCCTGTTCTCTTTGTTCAGGATCAGAATACATAGACAGAACACGAAGGATCAGTTCTTTATCCTGGATATTGGATTTAGATACCAATTCCTGGAAACCTTGCCAGTCCTGAGCAGTGTATTTAGTATCGATAGCTGCGTCAACTTTAGATTTCTTTAAGTTCTGGTTGATAACTTTTGCAGTGTTATCCTGACGGTTTTCAGCCAACTTAGTGTTCAGGCTTACACCACCATCGGGAGATGCATAAGCAGAAATTTCAATGTTACTGATCTTCTTGTTTACAGCACCGTCTATATTCTTCACTTCTTCATTAAATTCCTTAGCGGTCTTCAATTCGCTGGCGCGAACGTTAGCTTGCTGGATAAGGAACATGATGTTAGCATCGTGTTTTTCCTTGATGATACGTTGGAAAGCATCGTCACCATTAGCAGGATTAGCACTGCCCAATGTCTGTCCAATCATTTCGGAAGTAGAAATCACACCATCAGCTACTTTTACAGCAGGGATAGTTACTGTTTTCTTGCCGATTGTAGCTTTGAACTCCAAATACAATTCAGACTTAGCCATTTCCGGAACATAGTCGAAAGAAGTTTTCATTGTGTAATTACCACCCATCTTGTAAGAGATAGTCTGGTCGTTACCTTCTACTTTTTCTCCTTGGAATACAGCAGGCTGACCTTTAGCTTCGCCACCATTCCATTTCAAAACCGGGGTTACTTCCACTACGGCTTTCTTGTTAAAATACTTTTCAGGGAATTTTCCATTAATCGTGGCCGGTACTTTGCCGCCTATGGCTTCAAGAACCTGAGGAGTCACGGTGAAGTAATCAGAGGATAATTCACCCATTTTGCTGCTACATGATGAAAGAGCAACAACCAGTGCCATTAACAAAGGCAGATACAATTTCTTAGTCATCTTAGGTATAAATTAATTGTTTGTAATTGAAATTAGTCTACTCGTTTTTCTTAGTGCCTATTACCACATAATAATAGCCTCGCAAAGATATTAAATCTATCGGCACAAACTAACACGAATAGCCAATTTTATTATAATTTAATGAAATCCTGTATCTTTTCTGTACTTAATGTTCCGTGGATGGTGCTCAATGATCTCACTTCGCAACATATTCCGGTCGATATGGGTGTAGATTTCAGTGGTCGCAATAGACTCGTGTCCCAGCATACATTGGATGGCGCGGAGGTTGGCACCTCCTTCCAACAAGTGGGTGGCGAAGGAATGGCGGAAGGTGTGCGGACTGATATTTTTGGTGATGCCGGCTTTCTCTGCCAGCTCTTTAATCAGGTGAAAAACCATGATGCGGGAAATGCTATTTCCCCATCGGGCAAGAAAAACGTAATCTTCAAATCCTTTCTTTATTTTACCAAGATTGCGGTCGAGCAGCCAGTATTTTATTTCTTTGATGGCACGGGGAGAAATAGGGACTAAACGCTGTTTGCTGCCTTTTCCTTCTACCTTGATGAAACCCTCGTCAAAGTAGAGCTCGGATAACTTCAGGTTACAAAGTTCCGAGACACGCAATCCGCAGCTGTATAGGGTTTCCAGGATGGCACGGTTGCGTTGTCCTTCCTTCTTGCTCATGTCTACGGTGGAGATAATAGTATCTATTTCTTCGACGGTAAGCACTTCGGGTAGTTTGAATCCGATTTTAGGACCTTCGAGTAGTTCGCTGGGATCATCTTCTCGATAGTCTGCCATGACCAGAAAGTGGAAGAAAGATTTTATTCCCGACAGGATACGTGCTTGCGAGCGGGGATGAATACCGATGTCGTGTAATCCGGCAGCAAAGCGTTGCAAATCATCCAGAGTCACAGCCAGCATATCGATGTTTTCTGTTTTCAGAAAACACAGCAGTTTGTTAAGATCGGTCAGGTAGGCATCAAGCGTATTGGCAGAAAGAGCCTTTTCTAACTTTAAATATTGCTGGTACTTTCTGATTATCAACGCTTGTCTCTCGTTATTCGTTGATTTTTCTTCTGTTTTCATTTCTTTTTTCTACCTTTGCTCCGCGAAAATAGGCTGCACTTTAGCAGAATACTGATAAATTTGCTTCTGCGTACGGTCTGCACTATCTTTGCAACTCGATTTAAATATTTCTTAGGGCATATCTGAGCCGTGTCTGCTCCGTATTCGCTCCGTATCTATACACTTGGACTTGGTACGGACTTGGTACGGACTTGGTACGGAGCAGGTACTTCCGGGACAAAGGTATAAAAAATTGTGTTATGAGGATACAAATAATTAATGGCCCGAATATCAATCTGCTGGGCAAACGTGAACCTTCCATTTACGGCAGTGTTACTTTTGAAGATTACCTTGCCGAACTTCGTCAGAAGTATACTGATATACAGATAGACTACTTTCAGTCGAACATTGAAGGAGAGCTGATAGATAAGATTCAGCAAACCGGTTTTGATGTAGATGGGATTATCCTGAATGCGGGTGCCTACACGCATACCTCTATCGCCCTGCAGGATGCTATCCGTTCGGTTACTTCTCCGGTTATCGAGGTACATATTTCTAATGTGCATGCTCGTGAGGCTTTCCGTCATGTATCTATGATAGCTTGCGCCTGCAAAGGCGTTATCTGCGGTTTCGGGTTGAACTCCTACCGCCTGGCACTGGAAGCGTTGATAAGTGATAAATGATTAAATAAATAGGTATAAGATTATGTTATTAAAACAGACTAAGATCGTTGCAACCATTTCTGATGAACGCTGCGACGTTGATTTTATAAAAGGCTTGTTTGAAGCCGGTATGAATGTGGTGCGTATGAACACGGCACATCTCGGCCGCGAAGGCTCGGAGATGTTGATAAATAATGTGCGTGCGGTATCTAATCGCATAGCTATCCTGATGGATACTAAGGGACCGGAGGTGCGCACTACCATCTGTGCTGAACCTATTCCGTATAAAGTAGGGGATAAGGTAAAAGTAGTAGGTAATCCCGATTTGGACACTACGCGCGAATGTATTTCTGTCTCTTATCCGAACTTTGTGCACGATGTGGCTGTCGGCATACATATTCTTATAGATGATGGCGATCTGGAAATGGTCGTTGTGGAAAAGACGGATGATTATCTGGTGTGTGAGATACAAAATGATGCTACTCTGGGAAGTCGTAAGAGTGTAAATGTACCGGGTGTACGTATCAATCTTCCTTCTCTGACGGAGAAGGACCGTACAAATATCCTGTATGCCATTGAGAAAGATATTGATTTTATTGCTCACTCTTTTGTACGTAATAAACAGGATGTTCTGGATATAAAGGAAATACTGGATGCCCATAACAGCGATATCAGGATTGTTGCCAAGATAGAAAATCAGGAAGGCGTTGATAACATCGATGAAATTCTGGAAGTAGCTGACGGTGTGATGGTAGCTCGCGGTGACTTGGGCATTGAAGTTCCGCAAGAACGTATTCCCGGTATCCAGCGTGTGCTCATCCGTAAATGTATTCTGGCTAAGAAGCCGGTAATTGTGGCTACTCAGATGCTTCATACGATGATTACGAATCCGCGTCCTACCCGTGCAGAGGTAACGGACATTGCAAATGCTATCTATTACCGTACGGATGCTTTGATGCTGAGCGGTGAAACAGCTTATGGTAAATATCCGTTGGATGCTGTGAAAACCATGACAAAGGTTGCCGCACAGGCAGAAAAAGATAAATTGGCTGATAATGATATCCGAATTCCGTTGGATGAAAACAGCAATGATGTGACAGCTTTCCTCGCAAAGCAAGCAGTAAAGGCTACTTCAAAGTTGAAGATACGTGCGATCATTACTGATAGTTACAGTGGACGTACAGCCCGTAATCTGGCTGCATTCCGTGGTAAATATCCGGTGTTGGCTATTTGTTATAAGGAAAAGACCATGCGTCATCTGGCACTTTCTTATGGCGTGGAAGCCATTTATATGCCGGAGCTTGCTAACGGACAAGAATATTACTTTGCAGCTTTGCGCCGTCTGCTGAAAGAAGGCCGTCTGTGCGAGACTGATATGGTCGGTTATCTAAGTAGCGGCAAAGCCGGTACACATACTTCTTTCCTTGAAATTAACGTAGTGGGAGATGCTTTGAAGTATGCAGAAGAAAGTGTATTGCCCAATAAGAATAGATACCTTTGATTAATTGACAATTGACAGTTGACAATTACTATGCAGTGTGACAGCGCAGCTAATTGTCAATTGTCAATTATCAATTGTCAATAGTTAATTGTCGATTGTTATGACCATAGACGAATATATTTTACAGCATATCGATGATGAAGGCGATTATCTGAAAGCTCTTTATCGGGATACGCACCTTAAATTGCTGTATCCGCGTATGGCGTCAGGACACTTGCAGGGTCGGATGCTGAAGATGTTTGTCAGGATGATTCGTCCCCGGAGAATATTGGAAATCGGTACATATAGCGGTTATTCAGCTCTTTGCATGGCCGAAGGGTTGCCGGAAGACGGAATGTTGTATACGTTTGAGATTAATGATGAGCAGGAGGACTTCACACGCCCTTGGCTGGAAAATTCTGTTTATGCAGATAAAATTAAGTTTTATATAGGTAATGCCTTGGAAATGGTCCCACAGTTTGATCTCACTTTTGATCTTGCTTTTATTGATGGTGATAAGCGCAGGTATATAGACTATTATGAAATGGTGCTGCCACGTCTGTCTGATGGTGGTTATATCCTTGCTGATAACACCTTGTGGGATGGACATGTGCTTGAAGAACAACCGCATCGCACCGACTTGCAAACCATCGGCATCAAGGCTTTCAATGACCTTATTGCACAAGATTCGAGGGTGGAAAAGGTGATCCTTCCTTTGCGTGACGGACTGACGATTATACGTAAGAAATGATATTTAAGCCAGCGGATAGGTGATTGTAACCACTTTTTGTTCTCCTTCCGAAACCAGATAGCTTCCTTTAAATGCTTCCAGACAAAGTTTGTTGATGTCATGCAGGATGCGTTGCTCCTGTTCGTCTTTCCATATATGGTAAAGTGGACTTCCTGTGACAGTAATTCTGAGGTATTGCCCCTCTTTTGTCAGTGTATATTCTACTTGGCAAATATCTCCGGTATACAATTTGGGTACGCACAATAGTGATGACAGTACTTTGAGGAACCATCTGCTATCTGCCTGAATGGGTAATATCTCTAAATCTGTATGGAAGTATGCATTCACCATTTTTGTTTGCATATTTACCATCATTTTTACTTCCCGACAGAGTTCCACGGCATCACATTCTTGTACGTTAAATCGCATCATTCCTGCTTCAAGACGTGATAAATCAAGGATATTGTTTATCAAGGCCAGTAACTTTTCAGAATTATGCTTTATGGTAACCGAGTATTCCTGTATTTCTTCTTCGGAAAGGTTTTTCTCGGTGGACAACAATTCAGAGAAGCCTACGACGGTATTCAGTGGTATACGGATCTCGTAAGTGATATTTTTCAGAAAATACTCTTTCATTTTATCTGTTGCTTCTATCGTTTCTAATGCTTGCCGGGTTTCTTCCTCCGAACGACGTAGTTGCCGGTGAATACGAAAGGCACGTATGATGGCAAGAAGCATGAGGATCAGTATGATGGCAGAGGCTCCGACGTATATCCAGCGATATTGTTTGGTCAGTAGTTCCTTGTCTAATAACGCTTTCTGGATTTTATAGTTGGCCTGATATACTTCTTCATGGCGTTGCAGCATATCCTGATTGAGAGAATCTCCTTTTAGGGCTGCTGTTTTATAAATATTGGCTGCTTCTTCATATCGACCGGCTTCTAGCATAGCTTCTGCTTTCATCTTAAGGATACTATTTTCGTGAAAGGGTTCTGCTCCTTGGCAGGATGATAAGGCCAGATCGAAGGCTTGGAAACATTTGTCCCAGTCTTTTATAAGTTTATAATATACCCCCCATAAAGCATGGTAATCAATATAGTAGCTGAAATATATTTCTTTATCGTAATATTTCTTTGCTATTGTCAGGTGCATTTTAAGATTATCTTTGTCTTTGGTTTTAGCATAAACCATACCGAAAGATACTTCTATTTCTAAATAGATGTTTTTCAGTACATTGATAGATTGTGTGTCCTCTTTTATCAACTTTTCCACTACCTTTTGTTGCTGCTCTAATTCGCTGAGGGCTTCTATATATTTCTGTTGCGACAGATATATTTCAGCTAGGCTTTTGTGTATCAGTAGGAGAGAATAATTGTTGGCATTCGGATTTATAGTCAAAGCTTGTTTATAGCTTGCAATCGCTTCATCATATTGCTCTGCAAAATTTTGTGCCTGCGCCAAGGCTATGAGTGAAACGAATACTCCCCTGTCATACTTGATCCGTATGGATTCTTTTTGCATTTCTTTGGCCTGCATAATGGCGTATTCCGTATCTCCCTGGGCACACCTGGCTTGTAGGATGGATAACCAGATGGTATAATAGAGTGAGTAATTTTTATATCGGTAGCTGGCTTCCTTCAGGTTCAGAAAACATCGTTCCATCTCAGACGCTTCAGCCCGGAATTCATAGTGACGGCAGTAATCAAAAAGGACGTATAACTCTTCTTCATGTATCCCTTTTTGTCTGGATAGCGCAAGAGCTGAGTCCAGGAATTCTAAAGCTATATCTTTGCCCATATATTGCTGGAATGCATTTCTCAATATCTTTGAGCGGAGTGTATCGTTTGACTCAAATTTGACGGTCTGAAAGATGCTGTCACGGAATTGCTTGTCCGTTGAGATAGATGATTCTGCTCTTATCTGGAAAAGTATTCCTATTATAAACAAAAGTATAAATATTATTTTCTTCATGCTCTGCCCTCCTGCTTTAATGGGTGTGTGAAGACGAAGCGTGAACCATCGGTATACTGCGGGTCTATCCATATTCTTCCGCCAAGACGGCTGATGATGAGCTGGCAGATAGCTAATCCGAGACCTGTTCCCTGAGATTTCTCGTTTACTCTTTCGAAACGTTCGAATATGCTGCTTTGTTTTTCTGACGGGATACCGCAACCGGTATCTGTGATGGAGAATTGAGCCATCCCTTCTTCATTCTGTTCCAATTGCAGAATGATGCTTCCTTCTTTTGTAAACTTAGTTGCGTTGACCAATATATTGATTAGTACCTGGTGTAACCGCAGTGTATCAGTTTCGATTTCCAAAGAAGGAAGTTCTGTCCTGAAGAATATTTCAGCCTGTGTTTGTTTGATACCTTCCAGTGTTTGTATGATACCTTCGCACAAGTTTACTGCATTGCACTGCTTGAGATTGAATTTCATGTTTGTTACGTCAAGGCAAGAGATGTCCACTACATCATTTACGAGATTCAGTAAGAGGCGTGAATTTAGTTGGATGATGTCATTGCATTGTTTTCGGGTTTCTTCATCAATGCCCGGAGTAGTAAGTACGTCAGAGAAACCGGATAAAGCGTTTAGAGGTGTTCGGATTTCATGACTCATATTTGATATGAACAAGCTTTTATTGCGTATTGAGTTTTCCACGGCTTTTTCTGCCTTTTGTAACTTCCGTTTTGAAAGCATTAATTTTTTTGCTTTTCTTTTTAGGTAAAGGAAGCCGAAAATCGTGATAATGATAAGGCAAGGCAATACGATAAGGGCTAATAACAACAAATGATTCTGTTGCTGGTTATTGGCCAGTTGTAATTCGTCAATAGAATATGTATTACGTAGATCTTTTACTTTGTGAGTACTGATTTCTTTGTAGTCAGCATCAATCTTTTCTCCTAATTCTTTGTATAGATTGGCAGCTTTTTCATACTGCTGCTCTTTCATATATTGATCCGCAACTTTTCGGAGGCTATCTTGTTTACTGTCCTGATTAGCCTGACTGCAAAGAAGCAAGGGAGGCAGGAATAGCAATATGAAGACGAGTCTTTTCATGTTTTTTTGATTAGTGTTGTTGCAAAGATAATTCTATTGTGAATTGATTGGCTCGATAATCGTGCTAAAAAAAGTATAATTTGTCAACTAACCCAGATATTTCAGTAACTTTGTCTCTAAATAAAGGAATAAATAGTATGGAAACTACCAGACAGAACAAAATATGTCGTTTACTTCAAAAGGAATTGAGCGAAATTTTCTTGTTACAAACAAAATCTATGCCGGGCATATTGGTATCAGTCAGTGCTGTGCGTATCAGTCCTGACCTGAGTGTTGCACGTGCTTATCTCAGCATCTTTCCTTCGGAAAAGGCAGAAGAGATGATTAAGAACATCAATGAAAACATGAAGTCTGTTCGTTATGAGTTAGGAACTCGTGTACGTCATCAGCTTCGTATCATCCCCGAACTGAAGTTCTTTGTGGATGACTCACTGGATTATCTTGAGAAAATAGATGAATTGTTGAAGTGAACCTTCCCTTCTACATAGCCCGGCGCTATCTCTTCTCTAAGAAGAAACACAACGCTATCAATATCATTTCCGGCATTTCGGTGTGTGGAGTGGCATTGGCTACGTTGGCGTTGGTCTGTACACTCTCCGTGTTCAATGGTTTTCAGGATATGGTGGCAGGTCTTTTTACGGCTTTCGATCCGGAACTGAAGATTATGGTTCGTGAGGGAAAAGTCTTTGAACCGAATGGAGCTGCTTTTCAGGAGGTGCGTTCTTTGCCGGAAATTGATGTCTGGACAGAGACACTGGAAGATAACGCCATGGTGCAGTATAAAGACCGCCAGGCTATGGCAATCATAAAAGGGGTGGAAGATAATTTTGAACTACTGACGTCTATCGACAGTTTGCTATACGGTGCAGGGGATTTTATCTTGCACGATTCCATAGTGGATTACGGGGTTTTGGGTGTGGAACTGATCTCTGAGCTGGGGACTGGTCTTCAGTTCGTAGATCCGCTTCAGGTATATGCCCCTAAGCGGAATGTACGTGTGAATGTGGCTAATCCTTCTGCTTCTTTTAATCGCGATTACCTCTTTTCTCCCGGAGTTGTGTTTGTGGTGAACCAGCAAAAATATGATGCGCGTTATATTCTCACTTCTCTTGATTTTGCACGTAATCTTTTTAATTATGATACGGAGGTATCTGCTGTTGAACTGAAGTTGAAATCGGATACAGATGCCTCTGCCGTACAGAAAAAGATTTCCCGCATCTTAGGTGATGATTTTGTGGTCTTGAACCGTTATGAGCAGCAGGCTGATGTATTCCGTATCATGGAGATAGAGAAGTTTATATCTTACCTGTTCCTTACGTTTATCCTTGCTATAGCCTGTTTCAATGTGATTGGTTCTCTTTCTATGCTTATTCTTGATAAGCGGGAGGACGTGGAAACCTTACGTAATCTTGGAGCGGATGATCGACTAATCGCTCGCATCTTCTTGTTTGAAGGCCGGCTTATATCTTTGTTCGGTGCACTTTCCGGCATTATCCTTGGTTTGCTGCTTTGCTATATTCAGCAGCGTTTCGGCATTATTTCTTTGGGCGGTGGTAGCGGTGGCTTTATTGTGGATGCTTATCCTGTCAGTGTTCATGTAACGGACGTTATATTGGTATTTGTTACCGTGATTACCGTTGGCTTCCTTTCAGTATGGTATCCGGTACACTATCTGACGCGCAGGCTGCTGAAGAGATAATTGGCTAAGACTTAAGGGAGCTCAATAAAAAGTTGGATCAAGTTACTCTCACTACTCTCACTTTGTATATAAAGCAGTAATAATAAGAATTTTAAGTGTTAGTGAGAGTAACTTTTAAGAGTGAGAGTAAAAGGGTTACTCTCACTAGCACAGTCAACCTATATCAGGACGATGCATCTATTTACTTTATATCAGGTGTTATTCTGTTGAGAGCCAGTGGTATATCTCTTTCCCCTTAGGGATAGTTGGGTGTTGACCTTGGTTAACTGGCCTATCAAACCTAGTTAACAGGCCGGTTAACCTAGGTTGACAGGCTTATTAGCCTAGGTCAATACCTAGTAGTGCTTACTGTGAAGATGCAAACGCCCCTGCTTTGCTTTGTATTGTGCAAGGCGGATTGCAGGAAATTCTTGAGGGATATGAAATTTTTGCGGACAGTGGGGGGAGGATTTATTATGTTGTCGGATTAATGGCTCAGCATAATTGTTTTCCCATTTGGCTATTCCGTCGACAAAACCTCCCCTTTCGTAGATTTTATTTTCTGCTCTTCTTTTTACCCCTTACATTTGCATCAAAATATAAACTGACGTAAAATGAAAAGTACCGGAAGTTTATAAATTTGTAGAGACTCTCTCTAAATAGCGTTTTTTCATGTATTATTGACTGTGCCGTTCCACCCCCGTGAGGGGAGGGGACGGTTTTCTTTTTATGGGAATCTTTATCAGATATATTTTTTCTATATCTTTGCATCACTGATAATCTAATATGGAAAACATAACAATGAAATTGTCAACGATCAAAGTGATAAGACTTTTGCTGTTTATTGTCTTATTGCTTAACTCCCCGCTTCATGCACAAGATCACTATGCGTTTACTCCCATCGATTGCAGTGACGGACTTTCGGGCAACAGAGTACGCAATATCATTCAGTTGCGGGATGGGCGCATTGCAATCAATGCCAATGAGATCGTCAGCATCTACGATGGAACTTCTTTTCAGTATTTCCATTATAATAAAAGTAACATAATCCCTCTTAATGACTATGTCGGGCACCATCGCATTTATGTGAATGAGGATTATATTTATATCAAAGACTGGTATAAACTGATGGTCATCAACATTAATGAAGAACGCTTTGAACAGCATTTGGACAGTCTGTTTAAGTCTTATGGTGTAAAGGGGGCGTTGGTGAACTTCTTTGTGGATGAGGCAGGTAATTATTGGATGCTGACGGATGATGATGTACTGCTGTACAGGGATTATGCCAGTGGGAAGACTGTTGAGTTTTTGAAGAATGTTTCAATGAACGGAGATGAACGTGACAGGCTTTTGGATATAGCGGTAGTAAATCAACAAGTCTTTTTGTTCTACAATTCAAGTCTCATGGTCTGTTATGATCTGGAAACATCCAGAGAATTGTATCGGGAATATGCACTGGATGAAAAGCAGGACAGGTCTGCTACTCTGTTGGTTGTCCCCCGGGGAAAGTACTTGTACTATTTGATGAATGGACGAAAGACTGAAGCTTTACGTTTTGATATTGAACTGCGTAAGTGGGAAGTAATATTAGAAACTGAATATAGGCTGAATGTGCTTTCTGTAGGCAAAGAGCACGATATATGGATAACTAGTCAGGCTGGCCTGTGGGTGTGTGACGAAAAACTGCAAAACAAACAATTTATCCCTACGCTGGAATTTGTAGATGGTAAAGAGATAAAAACGGAAGTCAGTACAGTCTTTAATGATAACCAGGGAGGAACTTGGATCGGGACTTTGGACAGAGGAATATGTTATTACCATCCTAATCGTTTCAAATTTAAAAATGTAGGTAAAGTGTTTTTCCCTAATATTGATCAGAATGGGGAAGTTAGTGTGTCGTGTTTTGTAGAAGATGCTCATGGTGGAATCCTGGTAGGTACCCGCCAGGGACTTTTACGGTACTCTTTATCTGAGAGCAAATTATCTTTTGAGGCAGGATTGCCCCGCAATTTACGGTGTAACGGGTTAACTAAAGATAGCCGGCAGCGGATATGGCTTTCATCGGTTGAGGCACTGTTCTGTATTCAGAATGGAAAGAGCAGAAGTTATCCTGTACGTGATGTAGCAAAGGTATTTGAAGCACCGGATAAGAACCTGTACATCTGTTCATATATAGATGGCCTGTGTCTTTTGAATCCTGATACTGGAGAACTTAAGAAGATAGAGGAAAGTGAAGGGCGACAAATCAACTCCGTTTCGCAGATCAGGAATTATAAAGAGGGCATGCTGATAGGAATCTGCAATTTAGGATTGTTTACCTATGATTATAAAAAGCAGGTTCTGACGGCACCGGTGTTTAAAGATAAAAAGGCCTGGCAAGATTTCTACGATCTTCATCATTATTCCGATCTGTATGTAGATAGCCGTAATTTGATTTGGCTTGCCACACAGGATGGCCTGATAGTCTGGAATCCGAAGAATGAAGAGATTAGGATGTTTTATATGGAAAACGGTTTGGTAAACAATAGTATACAGGCAATATCCGAAGATCGTCACCACGTGATGTGGATTACTACTTCTTATGGAATATCTTGTGTGAATGTAGTTCAGGAAGGAGGAAGAACAGAATACTCTTTTTCCAACTTTAATCATAGTGATGGAGTGATAGAACGGGAATTCTTGGAAAGATCCGTATATGTAACGAAGGATGATGTAATTCTGATGGGAGGAATTGATGGTTTCAACGAATTCCGAATTAATAAACTGCCTCCGGTGAAACAAGATATGAAACCTCTCTTCGTGAACTTTCATCTTTTCGGGAAAAAGGTGGAGATGGATAAGGCTTATGATGGCAATGTACTATTGAGCGAGCCTGTAAGCGCAACTCAAAAGATTATCTTGAATTATGACCAGAACTTTGTATCATTTGATTTCTCTGCACTGAACTATATCAATAGATCACAGACTCACTATCGCTACCGGCTGACGGGGTTGGATAAGGAGTGGCACGAAATAGTTTCTCCTACAGGGACAGGAACTGCCTCTTATGCCAATCTTCCTTCGGGTACGTATGATCTGGAAGTATATGCGGCAAACAACAGTAAGCAGTGGGGAAGTAACTGTGCAACTATACAAATCATTGTAAAGGACCCGTATTGGAAAACTCCTTTGGCTTATTTCATTTATTGCCTGTTGATTGCCCTTTCCATATATTGGGCTCTTTACAGTTATTTGCGAATGAATAAGAGGAAGTTGCAAAAAGCTCAGGAAGAAGAACTGAATCAAATGAAATTTCGCTTCTTTACCAATATAAGCCATGAATTCCGCACACCGCTGACTCTGATCATAACCCCATTGGAATCTCTTATTAAGGAAGTCGGCGACATAGCCCTGAAAAAGAGATTACAATCCATTTACCGTAATTCCAAAGAACTGTTGGACCTCGTCAATCAATTGTTGGACTTCAGGCGTTTGGAGGTTCATGGAGAGAAGCTGTTTCTTGTTAAGGGGAATATAGCGGAGTTTGTGTCTTCGATAAAATCCTCTTTTGATTATCTGGCTCAGGAAAAGGAGATTTCTTTTGAGATAGATGATAAGATTGCAGAAGATTTATATATAAGTTTCGACCGTGAGAAGATACAAAAGGTACTGAATAATCTATTGTCTAATGCATTCAAGTTCACACCTGCAGGAGGTATGGTGACGATAACTCTCGATACTTGTAAGGAACCGGACGGGGTACAGTACTTCCGTCTTTCCGTGAAAGATACCGGAGCAGGGATTCCTCGAAAGAACCTTTCCCATATTTTTGAGCGTTTCTATCAAGTGAAAGAGGAAGAAGATAAAATAGGTAGTGGAATCGGTCTTCATCTGGTGAAAGAGTATGTAGAGTTGCATTCCGGAAAGATAGAAGTGGAGAGTGAAGTAAATAAAGGCAGTTTGTTTACTGTATATCTACCTGTGCGTACTGATGTAGAAGTGGATACGGAGTTACCGAAAGAGGAAAATACTTTCATCGGGGATGAATTGAATCCTGATGTGGAAAGTGATCAGGACCTGCAAACGGATAAAGAGTACACTATACTTCTGGTTGAAGATAATAAAGAATTCCGGCATTACATGTTTGAACTGCTTTCCAAGAAATACAATGTATTGGAAGCCGGTGATGGGGAAGAAGGAGAACGGATTGCTACTACAAAGTTTCCCGATTTGATAATCAGTGATATCATGATGCCGAAGGTGGATGGTCTGGAGTTATGTAAACGCATCAAGTCCAATATACAGGTGTCGCATATCCCTGTCATATTACTGACTGCCCGTTCTACGGACGAAAGTAAATTGTTCGGGTACGAATCCGGTGCGGATGAATATATATCCAAACCGTTTAATCTGGATATTCTGTTATTGAGAATACAGAAACTGATAAACGAAGAGAAAGCCCGTCAGAGATCTTTTTCACAGGGAATAAATATTAATCCGGGAGAGGTTACCATCACTTCTATTGATGAACAGTTTATAGAGAAGGTTTGCGCATTGATTCAAAAGAATATAGATAATCCCGAATATTCAGTAGAGAAGCTGAGTGCTGATGTTGGGATGGAGCGTACGGTACTATATCGTAAATTGAATGCTATTGCCGGCCAGACTCCTTCTGATTTTATCCGTTCCATTCGTTTGAAGCATGCTGCTCAATTGCTGAATAAAGGATATCAGGTAGGTGAAGTGGCCGATATGGTTGGTTTCAATACTCCTAAATATTTCACAAAGTACTTCAAACAGGCGTTTGGTGTAACGCCTTCGCAGTATAAGACTAATATGACTGGGGAGAGTTGATTCATAACTTTCGGGTTATGAGCAAAATGTGATAAGGTGATAGGGTGATAAAGTGATAGCGAGATAACGCTCTGTGATATATAGTGCAGCCACTTTATCACCCTATCACCTTACCGCCTTATCACTCTTTTATTCCTTTCTTTTCCGATTAGTGTAATTAGTCGTATCTTATTGAATGTCGGTTTTTGCCAGTTAACTGGTAAGATTCAGGTAAACCCCTTGCCTACTGTGTATTTTTCCTTTGAAAACAACGAAATGTACCCTAAAAAGCAACAAGCTGACCCCTACTCAGAGTCGTCTTCCCGGTACTTTTGCAATTGAAATAACCGAGTATTAACCCATAAATCAATTGCCATGGAAAATGCACCTTAAAAGTCGTATCATGTTTTTTACCTTTATTTCTAACTTTAATTAATTAACCGTTTTATGAATTATTTAATGCATGAAAAATCATAATCTGTTTTTAACACCAGATTACCGGTATCGTTTACCGGAATCTAATTTTAAGAAACTAATACTTTCACTGATTATCCTTCTGAGTTTTGTTCATGTGGCAGCACAGAATAATATAAATATCAGTGGGACTGTTGTGGATGATCAGGGGGAAGCTGTGATAGGAGCCAGTGTAGTTGCTCAGAAAAGTAAGAATGGTACAATAACCGATGTGGAAGGTAATTTTAAACTGTCGGTTCGTTCTAATGATGTCCTGACTATCTCTTTTATAGGATATATCACCCAAACAGTTCCGGTGTCCGGCAAAAACAATATTGTTGTGACACTGAAAGAAAATAGTATGTTGCTGGATGAAGTAGTAGTCACTGGTTTTGGACTTGCCCAGAAGAAGGCTTCTGTTACGGGTGCAATTTCTTCTGTGGGTGCACAGGAATTGGCGCATGCAAAGTCGGTAACGGCTACAGGTGCACTGGTAGGTAAGCTCCCCGGTGTAAATTTCCGTCAGGATAACGGACGTCCGGGTGCCGCTCCCAATATCCAGATCAGAAACATGGGAACGCCCTTAATCATTATTGACGGTGTGCAGAAAGATTCCGGTAACCTGAATAACCTGGATTTTAATGATATCGAATCTGTTTCTGTATTGAAAGATGCTTCGGCGGCTATTTATGGTATGCAGGCTGCTAATGGTGTAGTGGTAATAACTACCAAAAGAGGACAGAAAAACCAAAAGTTGAAGGTCAATGTGAATGGGTATTATGGATGGCAGTTACCTTCCAACTATCCGAAACCCGCTTCGGCAGAAGATTATCTGGCGGCTATCATACAGACCGAAACTATAAATGGAACTCCGAGAACCGTTACGAAAGAAGAATACCAAAAATGGGTAGATAGGGTTGATGAAGATCATACTTCTTTCGACTGGTATAAATACATATGGGTAAGTGCTCCGCAATCCTATATCAATGCCAATGTTTCTGGTGGAACGGAGAAAGTTAGATATTATTTAAGTTTAGGACATATTGATCAGGAAGGAAATATCAGAGGCTTTAACGGTTTCAACAGAACCAATATGCAGTCTAATATCGACATTGATATTACGAATAGGTTCAAAGTCGGTGTAGCAATTAACGGACGCATAGAGACTACCGATAATCCGGGATTGCCGGGTGACGACTATAATCTGCCTATCTATGGGGCTTATAACAACCTGCCGACTAAAAAGCCTTATGCCAATAATAATCCTAAGTATCCGGCTATATCGGCACCTTGGGCTCAAGACAGTTTCGGCTGGATGAATTATGAACATGCGGGGAGATATAAAGATCAGTGGAAGGTCATTCAGATTAACGGTACTGCCGAATATGAAATACTGAAAGGCCTGAAAGCAAGAGGACTGTTCAGCTATTGGTTGGCAAACAGGAGACAGTCGAACCGGGAATACTCCTATAAATTCTATGAGTATGACAAGGAAAATGATGTCTATAATGTTGTGGAAACAGGTACGGCACGTTATACGGAAAGAAGTATGGAGATGAAAGAAGAACTGACTTCCAATATTCAACTGTCGTATGAAAATACGTTTGCACTTCATCATGTGAATGCGGTTGTGGGCTTTGAGGCAAAGAAAGGCACTTATCCAAGAATGTATGCATTGGGAAATCCTCCGGCAAACGGAATCCCTTATATTGATAAAACCAGTCTGTCTACTTTTACCGATGGTATTGGTAACCCGCAGACACGTATGGGATATATAGGTCGCCTGAACTACGACTACGCAAATAAGTACATCATCGAATTATCCGGTAGATATGATGGCTCTTACCGGTATAAACGGGGGAAACGTTGGGGATTCTTCCCATCGGCTTCTATCGGTTACCGGGTTACGGAAGAGAAGTTCTGGCAGGATGTCGATTTCCTGAAAGACAATATCACCAATCTGAAAATCCGTGCTTCTTATGGTGTGTTAGGTGAAGAATTGGGTACGGCTTTAAGCCATATTGTTGGCTATAATTATAATGACGGTGGTGCTGTGATTGACGGTGGGCTGGTTACCGGTAGTACTGTTACAGGATTAGCGACCGATAATATCACATGGGGTAAATCGAAGATACTGAATATCGGTATTGATCTGGGCTTCCTGGATAATCGCCTGAATGCTTCTTTTGACTATTTCAACAGAGATCAGACTGGATTGCTGGCAAGCCGTTATGATGTGCAGATCCCGGAAGAAGTGGGATTCTCACTGCCTCAGGAAAACCTGAACTCTAATTATGCCAGGGGATTCGATGCCTCTGTGAATTGGAGAGACCGAATCGGAGATGTGAATTATACAGTAGGAGGTAATGTTACTTATTCACGTTGGTATGTGGGAGACCGGTACAAGCCCAGATTCTCCAGTGAATGGCAGAAGTTCCGTTATCAGGCAGGAAATATAACAGGACGCTATACGGATGTGGAGTTCTCGCTCGTTTCGGATGGACAATTCCAGAGTTGGGAAGAAATAGCAAATCACCCTATTGATCAGGACCATCAAGGTAATATAACTTTGAAGCCCGGTGATGCAAAATATAAAGATATGAATGGAGATGGCTTAATTAATGATGCTGACTGGCGTGCAATTGGTTATCGTAAAGGAGGTACTCCGTGGGTTAATTTTGCATTTAATTTGGCCTTAGATTGGAAGGGGATTGACTTCCGTGCAGATTTCGTAGGTGCGACTGCCTATACTTATGTTCAACAAGGTTTTTTGAGATACTTTGATTCTAATAAAAATCTATCTCAATATCTTTGGAATAATTCAACCAGACTCGTGGATATCTGGGATGCTGACAGTGGTTTTAATATTGGTAAATATCCGTTGGCTTTACGTACCCGGAATAGCAGTGATTGTACACATTGGCCTAGTGATTTCTGGTATACCAATATGACTTATCTGAAGATGAGAAATGTTGAAGTCGGTTATACCTTGCCTCAGAAATGGACGTCAAAGGTAGGGATATCTCGGTGTCGTTTTTATGTTTCAGGACAGAATCTGTTCTCATTGAAGAATATTGATATTGATATTGATCCTGAAATTACTGCGGAGAACGGTATGGCTTATCCGAATATGAAAGTAGTGAACTTTGGTTTTTCCGTTGATTTTTAATTACCTTTATACGTATCAAGATGACTAAAATAAAATTGATAATCATATCCGCCCTTTTCTTAATGGGGGCTGCCGGTTGTTCGGAATCCTTTTTGGATCAGGAACCTGAAAATGTGATACCTGAGAGCATGATTTATGAAGATAAGGAACTTGTATTATCCGTACTTTCAAATTTGTATGGCAGAGTAAACTGGGGACAGAATAATGGGGATTATGGAAGTTACGACCAGTTGGACGAAGCTAATAAATGTTATGGAAGTCCGTGGGTGATATTTACGGAGTATGACCGGAACTCATGGAGAGTCCGTGATTATGACTTTGTACGCCGGGTAAACTTGTTTTTGCAGGGCGTCAGAGGCAGTAGTGCACTTCAGGATAGTGAGAAAAAGGCTTTTGAGGGAGAGGCTCGTTTTCTGCGTGCCTGGCATTATTTCCACATGGCCCGTACTTTGGGTGGTATGCCGCTTGTTGGAGACCAAGTGTTTAATTATGAATCGGGAATAGATGTGGAAACCTACCAGATGCCACGTTCCACAGAGGCGGGAATCTATGATTATATAATCAGCGAATGTGATGAAATTGCCCGCCAGCTAACCGAACAAATGACTATAAATTCTGCTCGGGCCAATAAATGGGCGGCTTTAATGTTGAAGGCACGTGCTGCCGTGTATGCAGGTTCCATTGCAAATTATGGTAATAAGATTACTCCGACTCTGAAGACTGATAATGGAGAAGTTGGTATTCCGGCTGATTTAGCAACCAAATACTATGAGACTGCATTGGCTGCTGCTGAGGAAGTTATAGAAAGCAGCCCTTATGAATTGCAGATTTCCGATCCTCAGGATTTAGGGTTGAGCTTTTATAAGGCTGTATGCCAGAAATCGAATAATAAAGAAGTTATTTGGGCTTTGGACAGATCTGTGACGGATAAGGTAACGACTAATTTCACAGCTTGGTGTATGCCTTTCTCTTTGAAGGATGGAATACAGGGAAATGCTCTGGGAGCACTTCTTAATTTAGTGGAATCTTTTGAAAACAAGGATGGAAGCAACTCCGAGATAAAGACGCATGATGCTAATGGCGACTTTGTGTTCTATGATAATCCGGAAGAGCCTTTCGAAATGAAAGATGCCCGATTGTGGGGGACTGTGATATGGCCTAATGCACTTTATAGAAGTGAGCCGGTGGCTCTACAAGCTGGTTTGCTGATTAAGGATACAGAAAATCCGAGCCAATGGAAAACAAAGATCAGTTCTTTAGGTGCAACCACTGAAGACGGGCAGCTAATTACTGCACTGGACGGACCATTAGCAACGGCAGGCGACAGATTTAATAAGACCGGCTTTTTGGTACGTAAATTCCTGGATGAAGCCGCCAATGCAGGATCGGATACGCAGAATAGTGAGATGTGGTATCCCCGTTTCCGTTTCGCAGAGGCTTTGCTGATTGCAGCGGAAGCAGCTTATGAATTAGGGGGAGTGAACAAGGTGAAAGCCGTCGAATATATAAACAGAGTTCGTGCTCGTGGTGGAATTAAAGAATTGACGGAATCCACGATTACTTTTGAGCACATTGTGAATGAGTATAGGGTTGAGTTTGCCTTTGAAGATCATCGTTGGTGGGACTTGAAACGTTGGAGACTTGCCCATACTGTATGGAATGGAGTCATTGACAGTCCGACTGCACAGATGTATTCTCTTTTCCCCTATAAGGTGTATGCACCCGGTTCGCCATATGATGGTAAGTGGGCTTTCGAGAAAAGCAGATCTTACATGGCGCCGAATGCAAGGAACTTCACCATGCGATGTTATTACGGTTCGATTGATGATGGCTGGATTAACAAGAACCCGAAGCTGGTTAAGAACCCATTACAGTAATATAGTAACTAACGATTAGATTAAATAAAATGAAAAATATCAATAGCCTTATATTAATTCTTGGTTTGTTTCTGGTAACCGGTTGCGAGCTGGATAATTTCGATGAGCCTAAAAGTGAGTTTAAGGGCAGGTTTGTCTATGAGGGTGAAGCACTGCAATTAAGAGGGACTGCCTATGACAATGATTGTATGATGTATGCTTATCAGGAAGGACCTGAGTATGAAGATCGGGGTGCTATCAATTTGTTTGTTAACTCTGATGGCGAATTTAATTCTTTGATGTATGACGGCTTCTATAAGATTGTGTTGAGGCAGGACAGAGGCCCGTGGATTCCGCGGAAGGATACGATTGAAGTAAACATTAAAGGTAATCAGATATTGGATGTTGAGGTTACTCCTTATTTTCTTATCAAGGATACTGAAATTGATTTCCAGAATAAGGTGGTAAAGGTGAAATGCAAGATAAATCAGATGGTTGAGACTGCTTCTATTGACAGGGCCGTGATCTATATATCCAAAACGAAACTGGTGGATAATGTTGCGAAGATAGCGGAGAAATCATTCACCAATCTGACTCCGGGTGAGCATGAGTTTACTTTCGACCTGAATGATAATGGGGTTACTGATGCTGCCAAGTTTTTATATGCAAGAATCGGGGTTAAGGCACGGGAAGGAAATGATTATATATTTTCCGAGGTCACTCAACTGAGATAGATTATTTTCATTAGGTAATTCATAATATAAACAAGTAAAAAAGAAACCATGAACATGAAGTTTTATTTAAAAATCAGTAGTATACTGGTGGCTGCAGCTTTCTTATCGACCTTGCCTGTCGAGGCTCAGACTTTCCGGCAAACTAAGCAGGGAATAACGGGTACTACGCAGGGAATGGATATTGAAATCCAATTCGTCAGTCCTGAAATTGTACGTGTGGTGAAGGCGCCCGAAGGACGTAGCTTTACAAAGAAAAGCCTTTCTGTAGTTAAAAGCCCTGAAAGCATGTCTGTAACGACCGAGAAGAAAGGGGAAACCGTTTCCCTGAAAAGCAATGCTGTACGCGTTGATTTCAATGTGGGGACCGGACGGATTTCTTTCTTTGACAAGCAAGGAAAGGCATTATTTACCGAGAAAGATTATGGTGCTCAGTTTACTCCGTTCAATGATGCGGGGAATCCGACTTTTAGTGTGCGTCAAGCTTTTTTGTTGGATAAGGATGAGGCTATCTATGGTCTAGGACAGCAGCAGGTTGATGATCTGAATCAGCGCAATCATAAACATTTCATGCGTCAGCGTGCATTGTATGCCAGTGTTCCAATTATTCAGTCTACAAAAGGGTACGGAATGTTTTGGGATAATTATTCCCCAACCACTTATACAGATAATCCGCAGGAGATGTCCTTTGATTCGGAAGTGGGAGAGTGTATGGATTATTACTTTATGTATGGCGGCAATGCAGATGGCGTGATAGCGCAGATACGCGACTTAACGGGACAGGCACCTATGTATCCGTTGTGGACATTCGGTTTCTGGCAATCGCGTGAGCGTTACAAATCACAACAGGAAACGATGGAAGTCGTGGATAAGTATCGTGAGTTAGGGATTCCTTTGGATGGAATTATTCAGGACTGGCAATATTGGGGGCCGAACTCTAACTGGAACTCTATGAATTTTGATAATCCGGAGTTCCCTGATCCTCAGAAGATGATCGATCATGTGAAGAAGAAAAATGCGAAGATTATGATCTCTATATGGGCTTCATTCGGGCCGGATACGAATCCGTACAAGGACTTGGAGAAAATCAATGCCCTGTTCAACTTCAAGACATGGCCTGCAGACGGGGGAGTGAAAGCTTATGATGCTTATAATGAAAAAGCACGCGATATTTATTGGGAGCATCTGAATAAAGGTCTGTTCAGTAAAGGTATTGATGCCTGGTGGACAGATTCAACGGAACCTGATCATCTAGATGTTCAGGAAAGAGACTTTGATATCCCGACAGCAATGGGAACTTATCGCAGCGTAGTAAATGCTTTCCCATTGATGAGTAACAAGGGAGTTTATGAGCATCAGCGTGCTGTAACCTCTGATAAACGCGTGTATCTGCTGACTCGTTGTGCATTTGCCGGACAACAGCGTTATGCGGCGAATACCTGGTCGGGAGATGTTATGTGTAATTGGGAAACATTCCGTAAGCAGATTCCCACAGGTTTGAACTTTTCTCTATCGGGAATACCTTACTGGAATACGGATATAGGTGGATTCTTTAACTGGCCTTATCATGGTGGGGCTGAAAATAAAGCTTATCATGAACTGTATACCCGCTGGTTTCAATATGGTACATTCCTGCCCATGCAGCGTTCGCATGGAAGTGGCGTGAAAAAGGAAATCTACAATCTGGGTAAAAAGGGTGACTGGGTGTATGATTCGGAAGAGAAATACATAAACCTGCGCTATGCACTGCTGCCGTATCTGTATTCAACAGGATGGCAGGTGACTGATAATGCAGGTTCTTTCCTCCGTGCCTTGTTCATGGACTTCAACGAAGATAAGAAGGTACACACTATCAGTAATCAGTATATGTTCGGAAAGGCATTTCTTGTGACTCCTGTAACCAGGAATATGTATGTATTCTCTGATAAGGAACAGTGGAAAGATCCGTATGAAGATTTTAGCAAGACAGGAACACAGGATGTTTATCTTCCTAAGGGCACCAAATGGTTTGACTTTTGGACGGGAGAAGCATTGAATGGCGGACAGCTGGTTACCAAAGAGGTTCCTATCGATATTATTCCATTGTATGTACGTGCGGGTTCCATTGTTCCTTTTGGACCGAAAGTACAGTATTCTACAGAGAAGAAATGGAATAATCTGGAGATACGCATTTATCCCGGAGCCGATGGCGAATTTGTGCTGTATGAAGATGAAAACGATAATTATAACTATGAGAAAGGTGCCTATTCAATCATTAAGTTTACTTGGGATGATGCAAAGCGGACGTTGAATATCGCAGATCGGGAAGGAACTTTCCCCGGTATGTTGAAATCACGTAAGTTCAATATCGTTGTGGTGGATAAGGAGAATGGGACAGGGAGTGTTCAGTCGACGAAATTCACGAAATCGGTTTCATATGGCGGGAAGAAGAAATCGGTTAAATTGTAATTTTAGTATATGGTGTCCTTATCTTGAGGATGTTATATAGAAATCAATGGGGTTGTCAACACTGACACAACCCCATTGATTATATATTGATTGCTAAAAATTGATTATAGCCTTATATTCCGGCAGTATCTCTACATTCTTCACTTCACAATTGGCTCCCCGTTGTGTGAAATCGGGGATAGCATCATGTGGAAGGTCGATTAAGTAAGGAGCATTTTTGTGCAAAGGACGAAAATAGAAATTCATATCATTTTCTTTCAATTCATTCTGAAAGCGTTTCAATCCGATAGTCCAAGGGGCACCATAATAGAAGTGGTCAAGCACTATTGAGCCATTAATAAATGCCATGCCTACATCTCCCACATACTGAACGCGTAGGAAGTACTCGTTGACTTGCGGCAAAGAAGGCTGGTCAATATGTACAGTCATTCTGCGTGCTCCTACTTTCTTCCAATCGGCAACAACAGAAACCGGATCCACTTCAATAGTTTGTTGCTTCCATCCGGCACGCGAAGGATAAAGAATATAGTCTATCCGGTTCTCACCCAGACTCAGTAAAGTACATTTGTCCTTCTCCGGCAAAACGGTAGCGCGGGTAATCAAAATACGATTGTTTACTTTCATCGTATTCAATGCCTGTTCACGGGTCAAAGTTGTCACCATCACTTTTTTCCCGTTCTTTGTGGTTATAGAGAAAGTGCTTTTCACTCCCGGTATCGGCGCATAAAATGATTTGCCTGATTTTAGCGTAGCTTTGTCAAAACTATATTCAGGCGTAAATCCTTCAGGAGCGAAAAAGAAGTAATGTTCTTTGCCATTATCCTCTATCTTAGTAAGCAACTGAGCCGTTGCATACTTTAAAACGGCATCTTCCATATGCAGGTTAAACGGCAGAATGGCACTTACATCTTTTTTCAGAGTGAATGTCCCTTTGGCGGGAATCATAAAACTTTCATTCCGAAGGTTCAGTTTGAATTGCAAATCCTTCTGGTCGACACGTGCCGTATCGTGATCTTGGAAATTAGTCATAAAAATAAAACCGGAATCATCTTTCATACGAACCGCATACCGCAATGTTTCCCGATTATCCGGAGTTATCCGGTCGTTCCCTTCGGGCAGAACAGTCTCCATCGGAGCCAAGGATGAACTGAAGTCTTCCAGGAAAGAATGAAGAATCCGTAAGTTCTGATAAGAATCACGAACCAGTCCAAACTCACCGATAGGCGCCTGAAAATCATAAGAGATTTTGGGTACTCCCATCAGTTCATCACTCAAGAAACCTACGCCATTATTCTGTTTGGGTGTAGACCCGCCATGGTACATATAATAACCGATGCCATTAGCACCACTACCCAACGAGCGTACCATCAAAGCTTCAGCAGCTTCAGCTTTCACTATCGGACGACGGGAATAAATCATCTGAATACCTACTCCCATCTCAGCGGTAAATGAGGGGTATTTATCAGTATTGTAACGCACCGGCGCATAATCCGGATGGTGCTGTATATCCTTGAACATGCAGAAGGGCGACATATGCGGTTTTGCCCAGAACGGATAAGTATAAGCCGCCGTCACAGGAATCACTTCATTTTCTACGATTGCCGCATTACCCCAGCCTGTGGCTGTGTACAACGGAGTTATCATACCTGCTTTTTCAGCCATATCCTTCAATGTTTTCATGTGAAGGTCGCCCAGTTCAGCGGTCGTAATTTTCTTATCCTGCACACTCACGCCAATCATAGTGATGCCGGCGTCATAAGTGGCGGAAGTCATATCCTTAGGCGCACCGGGATAGTTGATAGCCCAGGGCGCAGCCGAATGTTGATGTTCATTCTCAATCTGAATGCCGATAATGGGTCCTCCATCTTGATAATAAAGTCCTTTCAGTTGCAGGGCAATCTGCTCATACAATCGCTTGACAATAGTCAAGTAATTTACATCATTGGAGCGTACTTCCAGAGGTTTGGCAAAAAGCCAGTCGGGGAGGCCACCGTTACGTATTTCGCCGTGGCAGAAGGGGCCGACACGTACAATGACAGGCATGTCATGCTTCTGGCATAGCTGGATGAATTTCCGTAAATCACGGTTGCCCGACCAGTCAAATACGCCTTCGACCTCTTCGTGTATATTCCAGAATACATAAGTGGGAATCACATTCACACCGCCGGCCTTGATTTTCAGTATCTGCTCTTCCCATTGTTCAGCAGGGTAACGGCTGTAATGAAATTCACCCATCACAGGAATTGCGGGTTTGCCGTTGATGGACACATAAAAGCTATTCACATCGATACTGCCTCCTGAAGGGCTTTTGCCTCCCAGCTTCAGGTGACCGGAATATATCACTTTTTCTTTGGCCGGCGCAGTCAGTTCATAAACTTGCTGCCCCATAACAGCAACACTAAAAGTGCTAAGTGTTACTGCGAATAATAATTTCTTCATATTACATTTATATATTTGATCTGTCATCTGTTCTGTGTTATTATAACATATTATCTGGTTGCCATTGTCGCTTACTTCACATTGTATGATGGTTTCAATTCTTCCGGCGACTGTTTTGTATGCATGTTTATTACAGGAGTCGGCTTTCTGAACAAATCCTCTATTTGTTGCACTTTCACATGGCTTACTGGACGGAAATGAGGGGAATTCATATAGTCCAGAATAGCCTTACGCATTTGTCGGGCAACGATACGATTGTCTAGATCAGTAGTTATATCCATACTCGTCATCATGAGTTTGCCATTAAGTACATGGGCTTCAAATAAAGTACCAATCTTTCGACTGAGAAACCAAGTGTCGATACTTTGAACAAGTGGTTCAAACTCATAAGCAAAATCCGAGAAGAGCATAACCTGTGCATTATTCAGTAATTCCCACCATTGCAGGTTGCTATGGTATTCAGTCGGGAAGTTTTTAAATAACGGATGATTGTTGTTCACCCAGATGCCTGTTGTATGAGGTGGCCGCATTTTAAACCAGGAAGTATTCCAGAATACGGGGGTAAATTGTTGAACAATGCCTTGTCCATAAGTGATTTTTCTTGCGGCGGTAATGAGAACATTCCCACCACTGGCTAATGTTTCAAGTGCTTTTTCATTGAATGTATCAGTGATATATACATTGCCTTGATTTGTTTCTACCACAGCTGGATATACCCAAAAGTCCCAATCATTGGCAAAATGCGTTCCTTCGATACATACTTCGAGGTTGAGTTTGGCTGGTGAAGTGATGCTAGCTAATGGGTAATTCACTTCGCCTAACTGTATGCAGTTGCCAACAGGTATGGTTCGGTTGTTCGATATTTCTTTATAATATATCTTTCCATACTCATCTCTAATGGTATAGGTGGTTTTTGTGGAGTCTAAAACTGCATTGCCAAAATGGGAAACTTCAATTGTTGCATGAAAAATTTCGTCATTTTTATAGGTAAATTTAGGAATTCGGGCAAGTGGGACTGTAGGCCCGCAGAAACGTCTGGTTTCTTTCGGGGTTATGTAACCTTTTTCTCCATAGAATGCATCCAGCAATCCGATAATAGCATTACCTTGACCAGGAAAGTCGTTCAAACCTAAAAGTTGAAACCCTGCATAGTCGGGCGTTCTTAATGTTTTCTCTATTTCGTGTTTGTAGCATAGAGCCTGCAGTTTACCCGAAGCCATCATAAAATCATGGGCTTTATGTCCCATGTGGTTATCATGTAGTATATCACGGAACATCTCGTAGTTCTTGGCTTTGTTTACTCCGGTATATTTGCGGATTTCGTCAAAATTGGGGAATACGCACCACTGCCCATTTTCGTGAGATATATATGGTTGCATGACAGTATCGATTTTTTCTCTATAGTCTGAGATGGATTCGGGTTGTTCATTTTTCCAGTTTAGTCCACGTGCTCCGGCTTTTACGTGAAATTGGTTTTGCGGTTGCCATTGCCATCCATTGCCTACGGATGCACCGGTATAGACTCGACGCGGATCAGTTTTCTCCCAGTATTTTACAAAATCAGTGACCCATGCTACCCAATTTCCTGATGGCTCATTCCCGGAAGCAAGCATGCAATAGGAAGCATAATTGCCGTACTCGCGGGTTAGCCGAATGGTCTCGTCCATCAGATATTTATCAATGGGGGCTCCGTTACCTAAACGTACGCCATGATTAGGCCAGGCAGGACCCTCGGGCTGAAGATAAATTCCAACTAAGTCTGCAGCAATAAAAGCTGCTTCGGGTGGACAATAAGAATGGAAGCGGATATGGTTTAAACCGCTGCTACGGCATATCCTGAATATTCTTTCCCAGGATTTTACATCTGTAGGAGGATAGCCTGTAAGCGGAAAGGTGCAACATTCTACGGTTCCTCTTAATTGCGTTTGGCGCCCGTTTACATAAAACCATTTTCCTTTTATAGCAAATTCTCTCATACCAAATTGGATTTGCTTAACTTCTTTTTTCTTTCCATTGGTCAGTTCTGCAGTAAGCTTGTATAAAGCCGGATTGAACTCATCCCAGGTCAACATGTTATTGCCCATTTCCAACACCATTTCGCAGTTCAAGATGCCTTTTTTCATTATATAATCATGACTGATGGGAGTAAGGGTATGCACTTTATCCGAATTGAAGCTTTGGGCGTTGATTTTAAGATGCACAGGTGTTGCAGTCGATGAGGTTGATTTCAAAACCATTTTTACCACAGCCTTTTTATTGGATAAGTCAGGATAAACCTGAATATCATCAAAGTATATTTTCGGGGTAGTCTTGAGGATGATTTTACCAACAATACCATTCCAATTCCCTTGTGTATGGTCAGTAATACTGTGCGCATCAATACCAACATTGATATCTTTAATACGGTTGTCAACGCGGATGGATATTTTATTTTTTCCTGCTGATATAAGAGGAGTTATATCGTAAACATGAGGGACACTTAGACTGTTTTGTACTCCTGCCTGCCTGTTATTTACCCATACAGTAGTTTCTATATGCGGGCGTTCAAGGAACAGGATAATGCGTTCGTTTTTCCAATCGGCAGGTACGGTTACTTCTTTTTGATACCATGCAGGTCCTACATAATATCTATCTGGCGTCAGGAAAAAAGGGACTTTGAAGTTTTCTTCTACCCTGTATTTTTCCATGTAAGGATTGAAAAAGTACGAACTGTCGTACAGACTGGCCGTCCATTGCGTGTTGATGTTGGGCTTATCTCCTTTGAGCATTTCGGGCATAGAGCCTGGAAGGTAAATGCTATCCGTGAGTTGCTTACGGAACCAGTGTTCCTTAATGCCTACATCCTCCCGGTCTATTTGAAATTTCCAATTGCCCGAAAGGTCTATAACTACTTGGGCCTGTAAAATTATGCTAGTACAACATAAGATTAGTAATAATGTTCTTTTTTTCATTTAAGAATTTGTTTTCTATATTTTTACATGATTGAGTAGCCTGCTTTTTGGGCCATTTTTGTTTTCAGCAATGAACTTATTTGTTGTTAACTAATAGTTTATTTCTAAGTGAATTACTGTACAGGGAAATGTGTCGATTTTGGCACATCCCCGTACAATAAGAGCAATCACATCCTGAACACTTGTTTATTCACATCAAGTCTTTTCACCTTTTCATAATATTCTTCTGCTAATTCTTCCTCTCCTATACCACTATATCCTAATGCCATAACATAATAGCAATGAACCTTGTTACGTACATTCAGGTCATCCTCCCAGATCGCAAGCTCTGGTAAGGATACTGCGAAATAATCGATTTTGCATTCATCGAAGAGATGCTTCTTGCCGTGGTCTATCAGCTTGTTGAAGCGGCTACGTGCTTTGCTCTCTTCTCCTAATGCCCTCCAGGCAAGTCCTTGATAGAAAATCTTGTCAGGTTGTTGGTCATTGTAATAGAATGCCTGTTGAGGCTCGCTGGAACCTTGTGTTGCTTTCATTAAGTATTTTATGGATTCGGCTTCGTTGCCCAGCTTTTGGTAGGCTATTCCTTTATAGTAGTCTACCTCATTCTCTTCGGCGTTGATCAGTTTACCCTCACCTAAATTATGCGGATAATGATCTGTCTCTTTTAAAAGACTGATGGCTTCAAGATATCGCTTTTCCTTAATAGCTTTTTTGGCAAGTTCTACCCGACAGAGAATATATTGCCCTGTAACTTTACCTTCGCCACCTTCCCACGGATGGAACTTCCGTGCGGCTATCAGTTCTCTTGCCTTTTCATAGTTGCCTAATTGATTATAGAGGGTTATTCGTTCTATGCATAAGTCATCCCGCTGTGCCACCAGTTCCAAATGTGCCTCTAGAAAGGTCAGGCGTTCTGCATGGGCTCGTCCCATTTTCTTATATAGTTGATCCAGCTCCATAAAGATGCGTGAGTCCGTTTGGTCCAGTTCAAATGCTTTCTCCAACAATCGGCATGCTTCTTCTTTCCTGCCTTTTTTGTTGTAATAAGCCAATGAAAGGTTGCGCAGAGCTGTAGGGAACTGATTATTTATCTCTACTGATTTCTCCCAGCATACAGTAGCTTCTTCATAACGGCGGTGTGCATACCAGAAGTTCCCCAGATAATAAGGAGCCTTGAAATCCTCTGGATTCATCTTCATAGCATCTGTCAGTACATTGACTTCATCGATTCTGTTTGGAAAACACTTGTCAGGAGATAGGCTTTGTGCCTTCTTATACCATTTCTGGGCTGTTTCTTTATCTCCTGCCATTGATGCAAAGTATCCTAACATATAAGCAGCTATTGGATAAATATTGGTTTGTTCGTCTATATAAGTATGCATAATCCGGGAAGCTTCTTCATACATTCCTGCGGATGAAAAATCAAATGCATATTCAATATAGTTGTGTACACTACCGTTGAGGATACTTAGCATTTCCTGCAATTCTACCGGATTGCTTTCAATGAAATATTTTTCAAATCGGCATCCCAAATTAAACTTATCGATAATCAATGATTCCTCAATAAATTTCAAGGCTTCTTCAGTCTTTCCTGAATGTCTCAGGATAGAAGCTTTTAACTGGCGTGCTTTATGATTATGCCAGTTGTGGATGAGAGCCAGATCTATATGTTCCAAAGCGGCAGTCCAATTCTCTCTGATACAATCTATCTGTGCCACACCAAAGTAGCCTGCATCTCTCCAAACCGCATTCCATGTGGCTTTATAATAGGCACTATATGCATCATCATACTTACCCTGCATCTTCAGGCTCCACCCCAGATTATAATAGGGTTCTCCATCATAAGGATTAGGATTACGCTCTGTTAATGTTTTTATGGCTGTACGGAAATACTGTTCAGCTTCTTCAAATTTACCTCGGCGCATATTCAGCAACCCTACGGCATTATTGCAACGTATATCTCCCGGTTCTCTTTCCAATGCTTCCATGTAGTAAGCCATTGGGTCATAGGTCGCATGCCGATATTGCTCCAGATGTAACCCAGTCAGGAATAATTGCTCTATGGAAGCTATCTCCTTGGGTTGTTTGGCTGCCTTAGCAGCATCCGGAGTTGGTTTTATTTCAGGCTTATCAGCTTTATATTTCAAAAGTAGTTTGCCACTGTTATCATACAAGGATAAAATAAGGTTTTCGGGTAACTCTTCTGTTATATTTATCTGACTTTTAAAGATATTTTCTGGCGAAAGTGTGGTTATTTTGTCAAATAACACCTTTCCTGTTATATCTTTTAATTCTATTTTGATGTTTTCTTGCTTACCGGTTGCATATACAATGATGTGTGCGGTGTTATCTGCAACATCCAGATTCAAAATGAAATCTTTGGTCGCATTCTTTACATATCCCACTTCACTATATGGCAGGAAGTATTGCTTCCATGACTTTTCCTCATAAGGTTGTAACCATGTGAAGTCAGGCTGATTATCTGTATAAACACCTGTCATCAATTCGATGTAAGGACCATCTTCATCAGTAAGGTTTCTGTCCCATGCAATACCAAAATCACCATTTCCCCAAGTCCATTGTTTCTTTCCTGGTGAGAGGTGATGATCGGCTACATGTAATAATCCTGCCTGTATATGTTCTTCATATCCGCCTACAAAGTCATAGCGTGATTTAATGGCCATGTATGAAGTGGGAACAGGGATATTCTTATATTTGGAAATATCGACACCTTCCGAATAGTCCTGTTTGTAATATATGCCTGTAGCTATAGGAAAATTGGATACATCTCTTTTCCCATGATCGAAAACAGCATGTACATCGGGTGGAAAAACCGAGTGATAGTGGTCGTTCACAACAACGGCAGGGTTCGCCCACCAAAGGAAAGTTTGGGGGAACGGAGTTCGGTTATAAACCTTCACATTAATTTCCAGATAAGCTTTGTCCGGATGAAGTGTGAATCCCTGCATCCCTTTCGTATTGAACATACGCTCTACTTCATTGCACCAGACCGTTTTACTACCGTCTGCATTTTCTTCAATCATACAGTCGGTAGGTAAGTATGTACTTGGACGATGATGCTGAGGCCAGTTGAATTCAATTCCGCCTGATATCCAAGGACCGGTCAAACCTACTAAGGCTGGTTTAATGACTTGGTTGTAGTAGACAAAGTGACGTTTCTTCACTTTGTCATAAGCCATTTGTACTCGCCCTCCCAATTCCGGCAAGATCATAATTTTAAGGTATTCGTTTTCGAGGAAGTAGGCCTGATAGTCTTTTTCTTTTTTCTCGTCGCATATCTTTTCTACGACAGGATAAGGGTAAACTACTCCTGAACTTCCTTGATAAACACGCTTTTCCAGAAAGATGGGATTTTTTTCTTCCTCTCCGATTTCATAAGTCGGAAGTTTGATTGTTTCTTTCCAAACTTTCACAATTCCTTTTTCTGAGAGGGTCGGTTTAATTAAATATTCTGTAATTTTCTCCATAAGGTATTTATTGTTTTTTTAGACAATAAGGGTAAGTTAAGCGATGATTTCTTGTCATCGTTTAAGTAAGATGTAATTCAATAAATGATATGTTGTTTTTAACTAGTTAATTCTTTCTCAATGCTTTCCAGTGTTTTCCCTTTTGTCTCGGGTAATTTGATTTTGATGAATACAAATCCGAGAATACAGATGATTCCGTACAACCAGAAAGTACCATAGGCACCTAATCCGGAATTTAATAAAGGGAATGTATATGTCAGTACAAAACAAGCTGCCCAAAGAGAGAAGGTGGATACTGCCATTGCCATACCACGGATACGGTTTGGGAAGATCTCAGATAATACGACCCATGTAACGGGAGCAAGTGTCATTGCATAGCATGCTATAGCTAATACAACCATAATTAGTACGGCCATTCCGGTTATATTGAGGTAGTAACATATGCCCATGATGATATAAATGATGGCAAGCCCTGAAGCTCCGAATAACATAAGGGAGCGTCTTCCCAACTTATCTACAGTGTACATACCTACAAAAGTGAATATTACGTTCGTCACTCCTGTTACTACAATATTGAATAGGATATCAGAAACACCGTAACCTGCAGCTGCAAAGATTTCCTGGGCATAATTAAACACTACGTTTAGTCCGCACCACTGCTGGAAGGCTGCAATAACGATGCCTATTAATAATATTCCCGGTATCTTGCCTTGAAAAAGCAGGCGGATATTTAACTTCTCTTTGGTGACATTTATAACTGTTTTAATGCTTTCAATTTCTTTTTTGGCATATTCTTTTCCACCTATGTGGCTCAAGATATTTTCAGCTTTACCGTATTGTAATTTTGTAGCCAGCCAACGGGGACTTTCGGGAATGAAGAATATAAGGATAAAAAAGAGTCCCGAAGGTACTACTTCTGCCCAGAACATCCAACGCCATCCCATTTGCCCATTCCATGTTTCCAGAATGTTTTCGCCGGGAACTACCGGGTCAGCGATCAACCAGTTGACGAACTGGGCTGCCAGAATACCTAATACGATTGTCAATTGATTGATCGATACAAACTTCCCTCGTACATGGCTGGGTGATACCTCGGCTATATACATGGGAGATAAGTTGGAAGCAATGCCGATGCCAATACCACCGAATATGCGGTAAAAGATAAACCAATTGAGGTCATTGACAGCTCCTGTACCTATTGCAGAAACGGTAAAAGTGATAGCTGCTATTATCATCAAAGGTTTGCGCCCATATTTATCAGATAAGCTACCTGCAATTGTTACCCCTATTAAACAGCCGAGAATGGCACTGCCCATGACCCATCCCTGCATACCGGGAGAATTCTCAATTGCAAAGAAGATTTCATAGAATGGTTTGGCACCTCCAATGACTACCCAATCGTATCCGAAGAGTAGCCCTCCCATGGCAGATACCAGCGAAATAAGTAATAGGTAAAAATTGTTGCTAAATGGTTTTGTTTTCATGATATACGATTTATTGTATGGCAAATATATGCCATTAAACTTAATAAAAAAATGCAGATTGTTATCAATTTAATGTATAATCTTATTATATTTATGGCTGTAAATGCTTGAATGTATTGCTTGAATAAGCATTCATGTAAAATACTATGATATATATGTAAAATACTACCAAAATCAGATACTATGGAAAAGGTTGCAGAAGGTTTTAAAGGAGAGAAGGCTATCGTTACACCTTATAATATACGTAACCTTCAACGAGAGAATAATATTACAAAACAATTATTCGTCAGTCATATTGGATACTATCCTCATGCAGAAAATCATTTTAGGGAAAGGGAAAAAGGGACTAACGAGAATGTCTTTATATATTGTGAGAGTGGTTGCGGTTGGGTTAGTTATAAAGGTGAGAAGTATATCCTGACTAAAAATCAGGCTTTTATATTACCGGCTAATGAGCAACATGCATATGGAGCGGACGAAGTGAATCCCTGGAGTATCTATTGGCTACATTTCTGTGGCGAGGGCGTGGCTATGTTCTCCTCCATAATAGGTAAGGCTATATCTTTGGAGGAGTCGGATAAGAGCCGTTATGATGATCGCTTTCAACTATTTGAAGAAATGTATCAGAACTTGGAAATGGGATATAGTCCTGAGAACTTGGAATATGTTAGCTTTTGCCTGATGCATTTTCTGGCTTCTTTGAAGTATATTAATCAGTTCAGAGAAATAAAGAAGGTGAGAGAAACGGATTTTATACAGAAGAGCATTTCCTTTATGAAAGAGAATATGGAGAATAAGATTACGCTGGAGGATATAGCTCAGCATGTGGGCTATTCCGCATCTCATTTCAGTGCATTGTTTTCGGAGAGAACTTCTTATGCTCCAATGGAATATTATAACCAATTAAAAATTCAACGTGCTTGTTCGTTCTTGCAATTCTCCGATCTAAAAATCAAAGAGATTGCTTTCCGTTTAGGTTATTACGATCAATTCCATTTCTCGAAAGCTTTTAATAAAGAGATGGAAATTACTCCCAAAGAATATAGGAGGAGATATAAATAACTTCAGATATAATGTAAATGCCCCCTAAAAGTTTACTACAGACTTTTAGGGGGCATTTTGTAATAAAGAGAAATTAGTTTTGCTAAGTTTTAGCTTTTGGGAGAGCTTAACCTCTTTCTATATACAATCACCATTATCATAATACCTATCACCATTAGAGCCAGTGCTGCATAAGCAATACCTTCTGTTACATGCAAGCTCTTCGGATCAAAGCGCATTTCAATGGTGTGTTTTCCAGCAGGTACATACATGGAGCGCAGGATATAGTCTGCACGGGCAATGTCGGCAGGTTCTCCGTCGATGGTAGCTATCCAGCCATCCGGATAATAGATTTCGGAGAATACGACTACACCATCCTTTGAATTATTTGTTTCATAAACCAGACGGTTCGGTTCGTAATTCGTCAGGCGTACGCTGGAAAGGCTGTCTTTATGAACGGTGGTAACACCTTTCAGAATATCTTTGAAGCGTGTATCTACTACGGCAGTTTCCGTTGGAAGTATAGTATTCAATGCATCTATTTCCTGATTTGCATTATCCACATATTCCACTTTATCTACGAACCATGCATTGCCGTAAGCATACGGGTTTTCGATAGGCACTGTCTGTCCTTGTCCGGCAGGAAAGATGAAATACTTCGTATTCAGCATGTTCAGGATGCGGAATTTGGAAGCATCCACGCTGTCCATTTCTCCGCCTGCGGTGGCAATAATCCGATAGGTGGCTTGCATTTCAGGAGAAATGTGCCGTTCGATCATCTCCTGATAACGACGCAACTTGGCAGCATGATATCCGCCCACACTCTTGTGCCAGTAGGAAGTATTATTCTCGTTGAATGCATCTCCGGAGAAATTCAGTACACGGTAGTTCGGATCAGTGTCCTGCAGGATGATTTCGTCAGCTTTCGTTTTTTTGAAAGTATCAACTTGGGTAGAACGTGGAACGAATTGATCATCGTGCAGATAGCGCTTGTTGACTCCCCACATATCGATCACGCAAAGAATGGCAATGCCTGCAATAATATAGGGTCTCTTTAATTTTCCACTATAGTAAAGCCACAACAGTGCACAACCAATTACGATAATAATAAAGCTACGCAGTGCATCGGCACTAACCATTGCAGCACGCATTTCCGCCATATTAGAGAGGATGCCGGACAACTCGTTTGCAGGAATCATTTGCTGATTGACCGCATTCTGTAGCATTTGTGCTTCCTTTGCAGGGATGAAAGTTGAGCTGAAAGCTCCGGGAATAATGGCTAATATCAAGGCTACGCCAGCAGTAAGTGCCAAGCTGACACCTATAAACTTCATCTTCTTCTTGAGTATCTCTGGTTCATCCAGAATCTTTTTCAGCGCAAAGATAGCTAGTAGTGGAATTGTAAATTCTGCAATAACGAGAATGGACGATACGGCACGGAACTTGCTATACATAGGTATATAGTCGATGAAGAAATCAGTCAGTGGCATGAAGTTCTTGCCCCATGAAAGAACAATGGAGAAGAATGTAGCTCCGACTAATGCCCATTTCAATGGACCTTTGACTATAAAACAACCCAAGATAAAGAGGAAGAGTACAAAAGCACCTACATATACAGGACCTGAGGTCATCGGCTGGTCACCAAAGTATTGGGGTAATTGCTGGTATAGTCCGGAATAGGTTGGATTGGCTTTTTCCATGGCTGTCTCATTCAGGATGAGAGGTACGGAGGCACCACCTTTAAAGTTAGGCACTAACAAGGTCCAGGTTTCGCCGATACCATAGCTCCATTGGGTGATGTAGTCACGATCCAGTCCGCTACTGGTTTGTTTGGCTGCATCACCGGTTTCTACAAGCTCGCTTTTACCGCGCATGGTTTCTTTGCTGTACTGGTAAGTGTGATACAGGTTTGATAGATTGACGGATATGCCAATCAATGCAGCTACTACAAGCACACCGCTAGCTTTAAAGAATTGTGGCAAGGTCTTGTTGCGCCATGCATCTTCAAAATAGGCTCCTGCAATGAAGAGGATGACGAACAGGAAGTAATAACTCATCTGTACGTGGTTCGACAGAATCTGCAGGGCAATGAACAATGCTGTAACGATACCTCCTGCCAGATATTTACCCCGGTATGCCAGTACGATACCTGCTATCGTGGGCGGTATATACGCCAGTGTGATAAACTTCCAGATGTGTCCGGCAGATATCAGAATGAAGAAGTAGGACGAGAATGCCCACATTAATCCGCCTAACCCTGCCAGCCATGTAGGTATGCCGAATGCACGCAGCAGGATGAAGAAGCCCAGCATCAGAATAAACGTCAGGTTGACATATGTGGGTAAAAATAGTCGGTACACTTTCTGCACCCATGTCAGCGGTTGAGTTGAATCGTAGCTGGGGGCTATCTGGTAAGTCGGCATACCACCGAATAAGGAGTTAGTCCAGCGCGTATACTCACCGGTTTCCTGGCGATACAAGCTTGCTTCTTGTCCGGCACCTGCACCGGCAGCCGTGTCATGTTGGAAAAGAATGCGGTCTTCTATATCCGCCGGAAAGAAGTAGGCGAACGAAAGTACTGCAAACGTAAGAATGACCAGGAGGTCAGGGAGGAGCTTTTTCATAAAAACGGGGTTTTTATGAAATTGACAATTGACAATTGACAATTAAGCTGCGCTGTCATTCTGCATAGCCATTGTCAATTGTCAATTGTCAATTTCGTTATTTTAATAGCGATAGTGTTCGGCTTTATACGGTCCGTCTACAGTTACACCGATATAGGCAGCTTGCTCGGGAGTCAGCTTCGTCAGCTTCACACCGATTTTCTCAAGGTGCAGACGTGCTACCTCTTCATCAAGGTGCTTAGGCAAACGGTAAACACCGGTTTCATACTTCTTGTTGAACAACTCAATCTGAGCTAATGTCTGGTTGGTGAATGAGTTACTCATAACGAATGACGGGTGACCGGTAGCACAACCCAGGTTCACCAGACGACCATCGGCTAATAGAATAATGCTATGTCCGTCGGGGAAATAATAGCGGTCTACCTGTGGCTTGATATTCACACATTTGATGCCGGGGTAATGCTTAAGAGCATCCACTTGGATTTCATTGTCGAAGTGGCCGATATTGCAGACAATTGCCTGGTCTTTCATCTTCTCCATGTGATCGATGCGGATGATGTCGATATTGCCTGTTGTAGTAACAAAGATATTACCTTGTGTACAAGCCTCTTCCATAGTTACTACCTCGAAGCCTTCCATTGCAGCTTGCAGGGCGCAGATCGGGTCTACTTCCGTAACCAGTACACGGGCACCGTATGAACGCATGGAATGTGAACATCCCTTACCTACATCGCCATAACCGCAAACCACTACTACTTTACCGGCAATCATTACATCTGTGGCACGTTTGATACCATCGGCCAAAGATTCACGGCAACCATAAAGATTATCGAATTTAGACTTCGTCACTGAGTCGTTCACATTGAATGCCGGGAACAGCAATTTTCCTTCTTCCTGCATTTGATACAAACGGTGTACACCTGTCGTAGTTTCTTCTGAAACGCCACGCATTTCGGCAGCTACGCGATGCCAACGGGTAGGATCTGCAGCCAATACACACTTCAGGATAGCATTCAGTTCTATTTCATCTTCCGCATGGACTTCTTTATCCAGAATAGAGGCAGTGCTTTCGGCTTCGTACCCTACGTGTATCATCATGGTAGCGTCACCGCCATCGTCAACGATTACCGTAGGACCTTTGCCGCCGGGGAAGTTCAACGCCTGAAGCGTACACCACCAGTAATCAGCCAGTGTTTCACCTTTCCAGGCAAATACGGGAACACCACTTGCAGCGATAGCAGCAGCAGCATGGTCTTGAGTCGAATATATGTTACATGAGCACCAGCGTACTTCGGCGCCCAGTGCCACGAGGGTTTCAATCAGTACCGCCGTCTGGATGGTCATATGCAGGGAACCCATTATACGAGCACCTTTCAACGGTTTTGTTTCTCCATACTTTTCGCGAAGAGCCATAAGGCCGGGCATTTCTTGTTCTGCCAGATCGATTTCCTTGCGACCGAAGTCGGCAAGCGTAATGTCTGCCACCGTGTAGGGCAGAGTAGAGAATAATTCTTTAGACATATTAATTAATGATTTAAAATAAAAAGTGATGCAAAGATAGAACATTCTGATTAGTAGGGCAAAAGCTATTGGTTTTTTTTAAATAAAAGCTCGCAATATATGTTGATATAATTGAAAAGAATAGTATATTTGTTGCCCGAATGTAACACTCAACAACATATCGGCCTTGAAATGAAGGACTATAAAGATAAAACAAAAGAAGAACTACTGGAGATTATCCGGAAATTAGAGGAGCAATTGGAAAATCGTACTCTTCCGGATTCTTCATGCCAGGATGAAGACTTGGAGCGCTTCCGTAAGCAATACGGTAAAGAAATTCTGGACGCTATCCCGGATATGTTGACTGTTTTTGATTATAATCTGGATTATATAGAACTACTGTCCTCTCCTGATACCAATCATGTAGAGGGATTATCCGGTGAGGATAAGTCACATCCTAATCTGAAAGATATAGTACCGGAATCAGAATACCGCAAAATCCGGGCGAATATGGAGAAAGTGATGCGTACCGATTGTCCCAGCATAGGAGAACATTCATTGTGGTTTGAAGGAGAGATGCATCATTATGAAAATCTGGTATGTCCTTTGGGAGATAAATATTTATTATGTATGTGCCGGGATGTGACGAGCCGGGTGAATGCGCTACGTGAACTGGCGGCTGCCCGTGTAAAGGCTGAAGAGTCCGATCGATTAAAATCTGCGTTTCTTTCAAATATGAGTCATGAAATCCGTACTCCATTGAATGCGATTGTTGGATTCTCAAGGTTGGTTATTGATCCGGGGCACGAAGGAGACAAGGAGGATTATTGCAATATTATCGAGAAAAATTCGGAATTGTTGTTGTGTTTGTTTAATGATATTCTGGACTTGTCTGAAATGGAATCAGGGACTTTGGAATTTGTTCGTGAGAAGGTGAACCTTTATCATGCTTGCCTTGAAGAATATGACAGTCATCGGTTGAAAGTAAATAAAGGTGTGATTTTGATACTGGACGATGTGGATGAGGAGTTGTGTGTGATGGGAGATCGAATGCGCATTATGCAGGTATTGATGAATCTGTTGAGTAATGCTGCTAAATTTACTCCTACCGGAGAAATACATTTTGGTTATCAGTTACGCGGCAATATTGTACAGTTCTACGTAAAAGATACGGGTATTGGTATTCCTGCCAACCGGGTGGCGAAGATTTTCGAACGCTTCGGCAAGATTAATAACTTTGCACAAGGCACCGGGCTGGGGCTGACTGTTTCCCGTATGTTGGTGGAACGGATGGGTGGACGCATTTGGGTACGTTCCGGCGAAGGAATAGGAACGACATTCTTCTTTACGCTACCGCTGGGATAATTGAGGATTACGAAATTAAGCATAAAAAACAGGCTGCACTATTAAGTTGCAGCCTGTTTCTTTATGTTGAATTTTTTAGATTATCTCGATTCCTTGTTCCTTGCAAAGTTGTAATCCTACATCTTTCAATTTGAACTTCTGTATCTTACCACTTCCCGTCATCGGGAATTCGTCAATGAAGAATACATATTTCGGTATCTTGTAACGCGAGATCTTGCCTGTGCAGAAGTCGCGTACATCCGATTCGTGTATATCTGCCCCTTCCTTCAGTATGATGAAAGCACCTACTTCTTCACCATATTTTTTTGATGGAATTCCGGCAACTTGTACGTCCTTCACGCCTTCCAGTTTATAAAGGAATTCTTCTATTTCACGTGGGTAGATATTCTCGCCACCACGGATAATCATATCTTTGATGCGTCCCGTGATACGATAGTTACCATCTTCATCTTTTACTCCGAGGTCACCGGAATGAAGGAAGCCGTTCTTATCAATGACTTCGGCCGTGGCTTGCGGATTCTTGTAGTACCCTTTCATATTGTTATAGCCCCGGTTACACATTTCACCTTGTACACCTACCGGGCATTCTTCTCCGGTTTCAGGATCGATAACCATGACTTCGGTATGTTCAAAATCATGTCCTACAGTATTGCAACGCACATCGAATGGGTCGTCAATGCGTGAGGCTGTCATACCCGGCGATGTTTCTGTCAAACCATATACACTCGTAACTTTCATATACATCTTTTCTTCCACCTGTTTCATCAGTTCCACAGGGCAGAGCGAACCTGCCATGATGCCTGTGCGCAGGCTGGACATATCGAACATATCGAACATGGGATGATGCAACTCGGCAATAAACATGGTGGGCACACCGTATAGAGCTGTGCAGCGTTCTTTATGTATAGAGGCAAGAACTACTAGCGGGTTGAAGCGCTCTACCATGACTTCCGTGCAACCGTGAGTCAGACAGTTCATTGTGGCAAGCACTACACCGAAACAGTGGAACAGAGGTACACAGACACATAGTTTGTCATCGGCTGTGAACTTCATATGCTCTCCCGTCAGATAACCATTATTGGTAATGTTATAGTGGGTGAGCATAACTCCTTTCGGAAAACCGGTGGTACCTGATGTGTATTGCATATTTACCACATCATGGCAGGTTACCTGACTTTTCAGATTATTCAGACATTCGTCTTCCACATTGTTACCCAGTAGGAGAATTTCAGCCGTATTGTACATACCACGATGTTTCTCCTGGCCTACGTAAACAACGTTGCGCATGTGTGGGAAACGTTTGCTTTTCAGGTGTCCGCGTTCGCAGTTTTTCAATTCCGGCAGCATGGTATATGTCATTTGCACGAAGTCGCTGTCCTTTTCACCGTTCACGATGCAGAGGGTATGCATATCTGAATTTTCGCACAAGTATTCCAGTTCGGCTTGTTTGTAATTGGTGTTTACGGTTACATAGACGGCACCGATTTTGGCGCAGGCATATAGTAGCGTAAGCCAGTCGGGGACGTTGGCAGCCCATATACCTACATGGGTTCCGCGTTCTACACCAATAGAGATTAGTCCTTTCGCCATGTCGTCTACCCGTCGGTTGAACTGGCTCCAGGTGAAGCGTAGGTTGCGGTCGGAATAAACAATGTATTCTTTATCGGGCGTAGTCTCTGCCCAGTACTCCAGCCATTGGCCGAGTGTTCTTTCGTAAAGCATAAATGAAGTGATAATATTATAAAAGTGATAGGATGGTAAGATGGTATGGTGATAAGATTAGAATAGTAATCCTATCATTCTACCATCTTACCATCCTACCATCCTTAAATGGGTGTATAGATTACTGCAAGAATTTTTGCTGCTTTGCCTTCGTAAGCATGTACGTGGTGCGGAACGATGGAGTCATAATAGATGCTGTCTCCTTCTTCAAGCAAGTATGTGTTTTTGCCATAACTGATTTCCATAATACCTTCCATAACCATAATAAACTCTTCACCTTCGTGTGAGGAGAGTACGAAATCGCTGTCTTCCGTAGCGGCTACGTCGATGATGAAAGGTTCCATGTGGCGGTCTGCTTTCGACTTGGACAGGGAATGATATTCCATGTGCTTGCGGCTCTGGATAGCATTGTTAGAGAAACTAATGGTGTCCTTGGATTCCGTTTTGCGGCAGATGGCAGGACCTGTTTCGTCTTGGTCGTCAAGGAAAGTTCCCAAGCGTACACCTAGTACGCGGGCTATCTTGATGAGTGGAGCCAATGAAGGCAAATCGATGTTGTTTTCAATGCGTTCAATCTGTTCTACGGCTAAGCCGGAACGTTCGGCCAACTGCTCAATACTGATTGACTGGCTTTCACGGAGCGACTTGATTTTTTCTCCGACAATCTTGCTTGTATCCATAATTGATAATGTTTTTCGCCTATTAGGTTATAAATTGTATTGTTAAACTGCAAAAATAAAACAAACTTTTACTTGATGCAACAATACACGGAGAAAAGTTTTCTATATTTCTTGTCTGTTCAACATAGGCGTTGTCAGTTTACAATTCTATTGAGCTCTTCAGCATTAGCTTTATTCTTCTGGAACATGTTTCTGAAACTATTCAAATTATATTTGATAGAGACTGTAATGTTCCGGCTGTCCGGATCTAATATCTTTTGTGACCGGACGTGGTTGATGTTAGTGGTCGAGTTGGGCAGAGCCTTGTGCAAAATGTCATTGGCTGAGATGATTACCTGAAGCCTGTTGTCCTTGAAGAATGTTTTCAATATTCCTAACGTAAGGTCGTAAGTAGGCTTCATTTGAGTTCCGAGTGATTGATACTTTGAAGATACATTGAAATTACAAAAGAGCATGGTTTGTTTACATACATCAAACTGATTGACTGTGGAAAGAGTGAAGCGGGGGTGGAGGTTGCTATCTTTCTTTCCCAGATATGGAAGTTTAGTCACATCGTACATTATAGCGCCATTGTAGGAAAAACGATATATACCCCATTTGTCCGAATAGCTGGTTGCCAATAAATAATAGGAAGCGTTTATATTTACCGGACTATTTACAAGACTGCCTTCTACCTGTGGATTGGTCTGAAATATATACATTGGAAGATCCCTTTTGTAGGTATAACTTGCTTCAATGGAGAATTTGCGGTGTAGAATAAGGGCTAAATATGCGTTATGTGAGTTCATCAACTTCAACTCCGGATTTCCTTTTTCATATAGCATGGCATTGATATAGCGGATGATTGGAGATAGTTGGCTGAAACTCGGGCGGCTACTTTTATTTTCATACCCTCCTGTTATAATAACATTGGGATTGATGGTGTATTCACAATTTATTGTCGGATATAGATTGAAATCTTTCTTGTTATATAGCTTTTCTCCGTCTTGGCTATAGTCGGAATTGGTGTATTCGGCACGAATTCCTGCTGATACATAAATTCTCTTGAACTGATGGTTGAGTGTAACATAACCGGCAAGCATGCCATCTTTCAATATTGTCTTGTTTTTGTAGAAGTAGTTTTTATCGATTGGATTATAGGATTCGGAATTGCCGGAGTTGCGGGTATTGACAAATTTCCCGCCTACCTGCAATTCAGAACCGGCAAATATATTCCTTTTATAGTCTGCTTTTAGGGTTGCACTTTGGTAGTCGTTGTTTCCGTCAATCCGGTTTAGTTGTGTCTTGTCCGTATTTATCAAGTTGCTAAGGTTGTCTTTGGCGTAAATATATCCGCCGGTCAGTGAAAGGGATTCTCCTTCTGTCCCTTTGTGTACAAACATCGCTTCGATATTGTGTAGCTGACTCTTGTTTTTTATATTTTGGTCAGTGGCATGGAGAATTGTTTCATTATTCAATGATGTCTCTTCATCTGTATTTGCATGGTTGCGATTGTTGTCATAGTCCAATGAATATTGGATATTAAGGTTGTTTTGAGTATTGAATTTATAGCTGGTACTCATAATTAAATTGTGGGTATCAGAATGTCCGGTAGCACGATTGTCCGAACTGTTATTGCCAATTAAACTGTTTGTAGAGGAGTCATAGAGTTCATATCTGTTTTTTGCTTTGTCTTTGGAGCGGTAATCCTTTATCTGGTAAGAAAGGAAATGTGACCATTTTCCATGCAGAATGTTGATATTAGCTCCTTCTCTGTCATTATATTTGCGGGCAAATGTTGAAGTATGGAAAAGTTGGGAAGACACATAGTCTTTAAGTTTACCGACTGTGGTGATAAGAATGACGCTGTTGTATTGTGAACTGTATTCTGCAGAGGGGTGATTGTCTACGCTGACTTCTTTAATCTGGTCGGGCTGCAGGACTTCCAGTTCGGCGAGCGAGCGTACTTCACGACCATTCAACATAATCAATGGAGAACCTTTTCCGATGACAGAAATACCATTGCCGGATGATGTTACGCCCGGAAGGAATGAAAGCACATCGAATATGGTTGCCTGCTTTCTTAGCTCTGACTTATTTACATTCAAAACATATTTTCCCCTATTTACCGATAATGGGTTTTGCTTCGCTTTGATAATGATTTCATTCAGTGTGATATTATCTTGCTTCAGCGTTATGTCCTCTAAGTTTATACTCTCCTTCTCATGTACTTGCAGGTTCATTGGGTGTGTTTGATATCCAACTGCAGAAACTTTAAGTCTGTAATTTCCTTGTTTAATGTCGCTGAAGTTGAACTGCCCGCTTTCATCACTCATCGTTCCGGCAATCAGGGCGGAGTCTTCCGGTTGATATATTGCAATGTTTATGTAGGGTAAGGGTTCTCCTTTTTCATCAATGGTTCTCCCTCTCAATGTTTGTGCATGAAGGGGGAATGCGAGACAGTAACAGAATAAATGCAGGCTGAAAAAAAAGATTTTTGAATTCATATTTGTACTTTTAAAATAGTGATTTAATTGTTTAAAGTTCGTATGTACTACGTGTTTGCCGGACGTATATTGGCGGTTTTGTGCTGCAAATCTATGCGTATTTACCGGAGGGCAAGGGCGAAAGTTATTACTGAAATGTTATTGGGGACATAATATTGGTCTCACGCGTACTTATTATATGCGTGACTGATAAGAATCTGCCATTCTGACAATTTGTATTTTCTGTTGGCTGAGAATGCGCTATATCCGTCCAATACAATACCCCATACGCACGAAAGCAAGCAAGTGAAAATTCGCAAATAACAGACTGATAGCGTAATATCGAAATACTTACATATTTTTTAGATTCAAATAATCCCCGGAAAGTACATTTATAATCCTTTGTCGTGGCGTAAATAAATGCTCTACCAATAATTAGTAAATCTTTTGTCCGTAATTAGTAAATATTTTGCTTATATTTAGTAAATCTTTCGCCCATAATTAGTATGTCTTTTCTGCATAAAATGCCTGAAAATGCGGAAGAATAAGCAAAAATAGAGTATTCTTATTCTTTATTTATTCATAAAATATTCTGGAATGCAGTTTTATAAAAAGATGCGTGTTAGATTAGTCGAGGATATAGTGTTGATTTGATACGGAAAGCCGTGAATTGCTGACTATTTTACCAGCCACTTCCACACGGGAATCACTTTTATACTTATTCCATCCAGTTCAATAGTCTCTTCCTGATCTTTGCTGATAATCAAAGCGGTATTTATGTTCATGAAACGGGAAAGGCTGACAAGGGCATTGACTTCCCTGTTTCGCGTCTGCTCGTCGCGGAGAGAATAGGAAACCTGAATAGCCAGCCCGGCGTCGGGAACTACGAAATCTACTTCTACATTCTTATTGTAATAAAAGAGTGCTTCTCCATATTGTTTATAGAGATGGATAGCTACTATGTTTTCAAGTAGTTTAGTTTCAGGCTGGAAAAGGAACAGGTTGAGGATGCCGTTGTCGTAGAAATAATGTTTCTTCGTTCCTTCTCTCTGTGGAATGGAATCATTGAAATTGCAGAGAGAGAAGATGAGATAAGCGTCGTGCAGATAACCTAAATAGCTGGAGATTGTTTCGCGGGTCACTTTGCTTCCATCTCCTTGCAAGATGTTCTGCAATCTTTTGATGGCTATTGGTTGAAGTACACTATCGGCCAGCTTACGTACTAACAGACGCAGGCTTTGTTCATTTCTTACGTTGTTTCTTATGACAATGTCCGAATAGAGTATTTTTTGATATAAGGAGGTGAGCCAGGCGCGCTTGTCTGTGTAGCAGAAACTTTCGGGCAGGCCTCCATTGTAGAAGTAACCTTCGAACAGGCGCACTACGTCGGTCCTGATGGGAGCCAGATGCCAGTGGGCATCCAGTGTAATATGGTGATATTTCAGATATTCCGTGAAACTGAAGGGGTATATTTCCTGCATCAAGTATCGTCCCCCCAATGTAGAGGCTATTTCACGGCTGAGCATATGGGCATTGCTACCCGTGATGAAAACCCGTCTTTTCTCATCTGCCAGTCGGCGTGCGAAGTGTTCCCATCCTTCTACGTTCTGTATTTCGTCCAGAAAGATGATAGGCTCGAAGGCGAACATCTCTTTGTAACATTCTACAATCAGATGAAGTTCTTCCTTTTTAATATCCGTAATGCGTTCGTCCTCAAAGTTAATGAAGAGAATTTCTTGTTTACTATGTCCATCTTTTAGCAGTTGCTGTATATGCTGGTAGAGCATATAGGTTTTGCCGGCACGACGGATACCTACAAATACATAATTGCCATTTTCCTCAATGGATATTTTGCGGGGCAATAGCTTCACTTGGCTGATGAACTCTTGCTGGTTCAGAATGATTTGTTTGATGATGTCTTTTTCCATACTTCAGCTTGCTTGATATGCAAAGATAGGGAATAATTCTATAAAATGCATATTTTGCTTGAAATATGTCTTCTATGGAAGTCATAATAGAAAGGAAATATGTCTTGTATAGTCTCTGTGCTTATTGGTTGTATAAGGATCAGAGACATTTGAAAACAAAAAAGGGAAGCTTTTTAACGGCTTCCCTTCTTTAATGCTTTGCTGCAAGTAACGGATTACTTACGCAGACCGAGCTCTTTAACGATGGCACGATATCTTGCGATGTCGCGATCCTTCAGGTAGTTCAGCAACGCACGGCGTTTTCCTACCAACATTGTCAAGGCTCTTTCAGTACTATAATCTTTTCTGTTGAGCTTCAGGTGCTCAGTCAGGTGGGAAATACGGTATGAAAACAAAGCTATCTGGGCCTCAGCTGAGCCAGTATCAGTGTTAGACTTTCCGTACTTGCCAAAGATTTCTTGCTTTTTAGCAGCGTCTAAATACATAACTTTTAATTAAATTGATATATTAATATTCTCTTAAAGAGGGTGCAAAGATAGGGATAATCTTTTATACTGCAATGGTATTCAGTGAAATTTTTCTCTTGCTACGGTTATATCTAATGCAAAATTCGTACCTTTGCAGCCAAATATATAGGTATTGTATGCAAAATATTAGAAACATTGCAATCATTGCCCATGTTGACCATGGGAAAACGACGCTCGTCGATAAGATGCTCTTGGCAGGAAATCTTTTCCGCAGCAACCAGAGCACAGGTGAATTAATGCTGGATAACAACGACTTGGAACGTGAGCGAGGGATAACGATCCTTTCTAAAAACGTTTCTATCAATTACAAAGGAACAAAAATCAATATCATTGATACTCCGGGACACAGCGATTTCGGAGGTGAGGTGGAACGTGTGTTGAATATGGCAGACGGATGTATCCTGTTGGTGGATGCTTTCGAAGGTCCGATGCCCCAGACACGTTTCGTGTTGCAGAAAGCTCTGCAGATTGGTCTGAAACCCATCGTTGTAGTGAACAAGGTAGACAAACCGAACTGTCGTCCGGAAGAGGTGTATGAAATGGTGTTCGACCTGATGTTCAGTCTGAATGCTACAGAGGATCAGCTGGATTTCCCCGTTATCTACGGTTCTGCAAAGAATAACTGGATGAGTACGGACTGGAAGACTCCTACTGATAATATCTTCGCATTGCTGGACTGTATTGTAGAGAATATACCAGCTCCCACGCAGTTGGAAGGTACTCCGCAGATGCTTGTAACTTCTCTGGATTATTCTTCTTATACCGGACGTATTGCCGTAGGCCGTGTACATCGTGGTACGCTCAGAGAGGGTATGAATGTATCTTTGGCCAAGCGTGATGGAAGTTTTGTGAAATCCAAAATCAAGGAACTGCATACATTTGAAGGTATGGGACGTGCGAAGGTATCGGAAGTTTCTTCCGGTGACATCTGTGCGTTGGTAGGTATCGAAGGCTTTGAAATCGGTGATACGATCTGCGACTTTGAAAACCCGGAAGCATTGCCACCTATCGCTATTGACGAACCGACTA
>ERZ1027264.27-NODE-27-length-133658-cov-9.841733_pt1 | contig 133658 bp, 104 predicted proteins | sample MGYA00519258_ERZ1027264 | MGnify/ENA primary metagenome ERZ1027264 (study PRJEB26926, sample SAMN06164692) | human gut metagenome | biome: ENVO:00009003; feature: ENVO:2100002; material: ENVO:00002003 | host: Homo sapiens | place: USA | collected 2012 ...
TCTACACCTATTAAGTCGTCGGCAGCGTCAGATGTGTATAAGAGACAGATGTTAACTCGCTCTGAAAATTAACATGCTGTTTTTCATTGTGTTGCATGCTAGGCTGTTTGCCGTTTTGGTAAACGGGAATTAGAGTTGCCGGTGGATATGCGGATTTAATATCCGGCGTTTTGACGGCTTACCCCGCCTGTGGGATTGGGAGGATCGGTCACTGAGAGCTGTTGTCCGGGCATCGGGGTGACCGCAACTTTCCCTCAATCCCGCGCCGGACGTCGTCGTGGGCGTGATGGCAGAGGGAAAACCGACCTGAGCCGATGAGGATGCACTCGTTGATCGGCGACGAAGCCTGAAGGCCTGCAAATAGAAAGGGCCGGACATTTTGTCCGGCCCTTTTCGCATGGTCGCGTGGGGTTACTTGGTGACGCAGATGTCATCGATGAACCACCGCGAGAATTCGCCGCTGGCAGCGTCGCTCGTGAATTTGATGCGGGTCGAAGCCGTCGCGCCCTCGATCTTCAGCGTATAGTTGTTGAAGGCCGTGGTCGAAAGGTTTTCGACGGTGGTTCTGGTCGCTCCGCCGATCGTTCCGCCGCCCGTTACCTCGACGACGATCGTCGTCAGGTCGCCTTTCTTGTCGGCGGGTTCCCCGGCCTTGCCTTTGGGACGGTCGGAGAAGGTCTTGTAGGCCATGGCTTTGAACGAGAGGTTCAGGTCGCCGGCGGTGCCGAGAGCCGGTGTTCGCAGGTAGCCCGGCGAGTTCTTGTAGGCGTTGCGCGCCACGGCCTGCGTTTCGACATAGCCGATTTGGGCATAGCCCGGACGCTGGCGGACGTTCTCGCCCGAAATTCCGTTCTTCACGGACGGCCCCCATGACGTGATGTCGCTGCCGCAGTAGTTGGCCATTGCCGCCAGTTTGTCACCCAGCAGGTAGTCGAGTCCTTCGGTCAGGTTGTCGAACGGTTCGAAATAGAGGGCTCCGGCGGGTTTGGCGGTGTGGAACGACGGTATCGCCTCGATCGCGAAGCACGAGTGCAGGCGCGAGTCGGAGTTGTAGCCCGCCGTGCCGCCGTTGACGCTGGTTTTTCCCGTGGGGTAGAGTTTCAGGTAGAGTGTCTGCCCCTTGGTCAGGTTGATCGTCGGGGTGAGGGGCACGGTGTAATAGAAGAAGAAACCGCTGCTGGAGATGGGCTGCGTGACGGAGATCGCTGTCGAGTTGTCGTCGGGCGTGATGAAGGTTTCGTTGTCGTTGGAGTAGGCCAGAACCCAGTCGCGCGGGGCGCCGCCCGTACCCGAGAGTCCGAACGACACGCGGAATTTGGCGGGCATGTCCTGCGCCAGCGGGAGCGTCAGCAGGAAGTAGCAGTTCTGGCCGGCGACCATCGACTTGGCCGGGATGTTGTCGTGCGCGCCCTCGTCGGCCCAGTGGGTCATGCGGAAATCGCTCGACGTGCGGCCGATGGCCCGTGCCGTGAGGACGGCGCAGATGTTGTTATCCTTATCTTCGGCCTTGAAGTCTGTGCCCTGCTTGTCGAACGTACCGTCCTTGATGGTGATGTACTTGCAGTCCTTGTTGGCCTGCGACGAGGCGTAGAACGAGAATACGTAGGGCAGCTTGATACCGATCGACGCGCCGAAGCGGATGCCCGTCAGCCTGAGGTCGTTCTCGGTGCAGGGGCGGATGCCGACCGTGCGGTCGTGCGGGACGGCAATGCCTTTCAGCGTGCCGCTGCCTGTGGGCGCGGCGTTGATGCCGAACGAAGCCGTCTGGTCGGCGATCAGCGCGAAACGGTCGTTGTCGGGGGTCTGCATCGTCAGCCCGTCCATTACCTTCATGCCGTCGAGCGAGTGCCCCTCTTCGACGTACACCTGCGAATAAACGCCTACGTACATCGATTCGTATACGCCCGACATCAACTGCTCGTACGTGATGGTCGTGGCGTCGAGGATCACCTGCGACGTTTCGGTGCGTCTGGCCCGGTCATCGGAAACGGGTTTCAGCTCCATGACGCCGTTCTGGGCGCTGCGGCTGACGACGGCCCCTTTCAGGTCTACTTCGAGTTCTTCGCCGATGTTGTAGTAATGGATGTCGTCGAGCCGGAGCGTGATGCCCGTGCCGGGTTCGGGACTCCCCTGCAGGGCGATGCAGTGCTCGAAGTAATTGTTGTCCTCTACGCTCGATACGACGGTGCCGCGCATCTTCACCTCGTCGGGCACCGTGTAGTCGCCCTCGGCGGCGAGCGCCTTGAGGTCGGGGATGGTGATGTAGCCTTCTGCGGCCGCCGCGCCCTGCGTGACGGTCAGTACGTCCTTGACGTCGGGGTGCGAGAGCGACCGGGCGGTGATCGTCACCGAACGCGACGTTTGTGTGTCGTTTTTAGTCAGGGCGGCTTCGATCGTGGCGTTGCCGACGGCCGAGGTCTCGGAGAGTTCGACCCAGGACGTTTCGGCGCCCTCGACGGTGATTTCCCAGTCGCAGTTCGAATCGACGCTGAACGACAGAGTCGTGGCGAACGACGGGGCTACCAGCGTCGGGGTGCTCATCCTGAGCGTCGGCATCGGAAGATCCACATCGTCCTGACAGGCCCACGCCGCGAGTATGGCGGCGGCTGTGGCGAGAAGCCTGAATGGTCTTATAAGGTTGTTTTTCATGGTCAGGTCATTTTTTATTTAGCAATAAGTGGCAGCGTGTGCCGGATATCGGCCGAAGAGGTGCCCAGCAGTATCTCGAAATCGCCGGGGTTTACACGCCATGCGTGCGTCTGGTCGCACCAGTAAGCCAGATCCCTGTAAGCGATCTCGAACTCCACGACCTGCGACGCTCCGGGCGCCAGCTCCGTTTTGCGGAAGCCCTTGAGCTCCTTCACGGGACGTATCACCGCCGGGTTCTTCTCCGAAACGTAGAGCTGGACGACTTCGGCGCCGGGCAGCGTGCCCGTGTTGGTGAGCCTTACCGAGATTTTGACTTTCTCGCCGTCGGCGATGGCCTTGGCCGAAAGGCGGGGCTTCGACAGCTCGAAGGTGGTGTAGGAGAGCCCGTGCCCGAAGGGGAAGAGCGGCTCGATGCCCTTGGTGTCGTACCAGCGGTAGCCTACCAGCACTCCCTCGGTGTAGGGAATGTCGTAAAGCTGGATGAGCCGTTCGTTGCGGCATTCGTTGTAGAACTGTCCGTCGGGCGGAATGGTTCCTTTGGCCGGAGAGTCGGCGAACTCCTTTTCGATGGTTATCGGCAGTTTGCCCGACGGGTTCAGCTCGCCGGCGAGCACCTTCGAGATGGCGCGGAATCCGTTCTGTCCCGGATACCAGCCGTAGAGGATGGCTGCGGCTTTGTCGGCCCAGCCGGTCATGCGGATGCCCGAACCGGAATTGACCAGCACGACGGTGCGGGGATTGGCCCCGACGGCCTGCTGTACCAGCTTTTCCGCGGAAGAGGGGAGCGCGAACGGACGTTCGATGCTCTCGGCGTCGAGCGTCCCCACGCTTACGAGTACGACGTCTGCGGCGGCGAACTGCTCTTTCGAGGGTTTTTCGGCGAAGGTCACCCGGGCGCCGAACTGCTCTTCGAGCGCTTGGCGCAGGGTGACGTTGTTGTAACCCTTGACTGCCGCCGAACCTGCCCCGCGCGGGATTTCGTCGAGAAATTGGCCTGCCGCGAGTATCTTCGTTCCGGGTTTGAGCGGCAGGAGCCCGTCGTTCCGGAGCAGTACGATGCCCTCGGAGCTCGTTCTGTAAGCGGCGGCTTCGTGTTCGGGAAGTTTCGCCAGCAGTTCGGGTTTGTACTTGCCGTCGCCCTTGCGGTCGTACAGCCCGAACCGGATGCAGGTGGCGATCAGCGGACGGATCATCGCGTCGATGTCGGCTTCGGTGATTTTGCCCTGCGACAGCAGCTCCTGTGCCGTGATATCCTCTTTCCAGCTGCCAGGCATCTCGACGTTCTGACCCGAAAGAATCAACTTCTGCATGTCGTAGACCGAATTCCAGTCGGTCATGACCAGTCCTTCGAATCCGAGTTCGCCGCGCAGCAGGTCGGTAATGACCTCTTTGCTCTGACCCGCCCACTCGCCGTTGATGCGGTTGTACGAGGTCATTACGCAGGCGACGCCTGCGGCGATGCCGGCTTCGAAGCCGGGCAGGTAGATCTCACGCATCGTGCGTTCGTCGAGAATCGAGTTCGAACGGCGGCGGTAGAATTCCGTGTTGTTGGCCAGGAAGTGTTTCAGGCAGGCGGCCGTGCCGGTACTCTGCATCCCCTGCACGTAGTTCTCGGTGATGCGCGACGTGAGAAACGGATCCTCGCCGAAATACTCGAAATTGCGGCCGCACTGCGAATTGCGGTAGATGTTCAGTCCGGGGCCGAGCAGTACCTCGACGCCGCCCGCACGGCACTCCTCGCCGATGGATCGGGCGTAATCGTAGGCCAGCGCCGGATTGAACGTGGCGGCCAGCATGATCGGGCATGGGAAGGCGGTGGACTTTTCGAGCTGCCGAACCATCGTGGGGTCGGGCAGGTTGTGGCGCATGTTCACGCCCTGCGAAGCGTCCGAAAGGTAGATGTAGGGGATGCCGAGGCGTTCGATGCCGTTGAAGAAGAAGCGGCTGTAACCCCGCGTCATCGAGATTTTTTCGTCGAGCGTCATCTTCGATAGCAGGCTGTCGGCCTGCCGGGCGGCTTCGACCACGCTCATGCGCGGCTGGGCGAAACCGGAAACGGCAAAAAAGAGCAGTAAGGTCGATAATGCGATCTTTTTCATAACAGGTTATTTTTTGATGTCCACCAATACGGGCAGGTGATCCGACACTTTATTGACATTGATCTCGTCGTACGACGGGACGGCCGTTCCCAGCACTTCGCAGGCGGCCTTGTTGCCTTTGTAAAGCACGATGTAGTCGATACGCTTGGGGGTGGCGGTGTTCATGAAGGTATTGGACGAGGTGCTGATGATCTCCCATTTCTCCTTCAGCTTGACCATCATCTCCGACGACATGTTGCTTTCGTTGAAGTCGCCCGCAAGGAAGATGGGCTTGGTGTACGATGCGTAGTTGGCGGCGATGTAGGCGTTGATGATCTCCACCGACTGCGCCCGGTTGGTCGTTTCGAGGTGGCAGAGGTGGGTGGCGATGAAGATGTAATCGTCGAACTCGGCGAGGAAGAACTTGCGCGCCTCGGTGCCGGGCAGGTCGCCCGATACGGTGCGCAGCGGTTCCCGCTTGCTGAGGATGCCGATGCCGTAGTCGCCGCCGCGGTAGTCGATCGTCTTGCAGTAGTAGGGTTGCATGCCCGTGCGGTCGGCCAGCTCCTGGAGCTGGTCGTGCGGGTGCCATGTGGTGAATTTGTCCAGCTCCTGCAGGGCGATCACGTCGGGGTCTATCAGCGAAATGACCTTGGCTGTGTTGTTGTAGTTGGCGCGATCCACGTTGGTCTGGGTCTCCCAGCCTTCGCAGCGGTGGGTGTTGTAGGTCGCCAGCCGGATCGAATTGGGCAGGCGTCCGTAACCGTCCTTGTAGGGGTTCTCGGCCGCTCCGGCCGAGTGTCCGAAATCGAAATCGGAGTTGTCGCCGTCGAGCTCGTTGCACGCGGCGAAGGTCGTTGTCGTGCAGAATGCCAGCAGCAGGTATGCTAAGTTTTTGAATTTCATGGTCAGCGTTTTTTTGTTAGAATTTGAGTCCGTCGTCCCAGCCGGGGTTCTGGCTGATGGCGCCCTGCGTCAGTACACGGTCGTCAGTCGGGATGGGATAGAGGTAATCCCGCTCTTCGTTCCAGGTGCGCACGAGGTTGGGATCGTCGTGTATCCGGATGTAGCCGTGGTCGCCCTCGCTCAGTTTGACGTCCACGCCGAGTTCATAGACCACGGGGATTTTGGTGTCGGGTTTGGTGCCCGACCAGATACAGACGTCGTCCGTGCCGTCGCTGTTGAGGTCGTACGAGCCGACGCCCGGGAAGTAGAGCCCTTCGAAGGGCTTTTCGAAACGCTTGCCCTCTTTCCAGCGCATGATGTCCCAGTAGCGGAAGTTCTCCATGAGCAGTTCGACGGTGCGTTCGCGGCGGATTTCGAGGATGACGCCCTTGTTCGCTCCCGTGACGTTGGCATACCCCGTCTCGGCCGATGCCAGGTAGGGGTCGGGATTGGCGTTGGCCCACTCCAGCGAGAGGTTGGCCACGCCGGCGCGTTCGCGCAGCGGCTTGATCGTCTTGTCGAGGTCTTCCTGCGTCAGCGTGCCCAGCTCGGCTTTGGCTTCGGCGTAGTTGAGGTAGACTTCGGCCGTACGGAAAAGCGGCATGTCGCTGGTCGAAGCCTGGTAAGCGTCGTATTTGGCCGGTAGCAGGAACTTCACCAGCTGGTAGCCGGTCATGGTCGCGGCCAGGTTGGGCGCCGACTCCTTGTCGTCGTCGATGCGTTTGTAGCCCGGCGTGCGGACGGTCTGTGCGAAGCGGCCGTCGCGGTTTTTGCTCTCGTCGGGGAGTTGCATCGTTTCCCAGCCGGGCTGCGAGGTGAAGGGCGTGCCGTCCTTCATCAGGTACATGTTGGCGACGTTCTTCAACAGACCGGGGCGTCCCATCGTCGTGCCGGTCAGGTAGCCATTGACATCGTGTTTGAGCCCGATGGCTGTGTTGAAGGCCCGTGCGAGGATGATCTCGGAGCTGATGGCGTTTATCGAGGAGAAGAGGTTCAGGTAGGGCGTGCTGCCCGACTTGTAGATGGTGTAGCCGCTCTTCTCGATGAAGGTTCCGGCGGCCGATACGCACTCGGCCAGGTAATAGTCGGCGTCGTCGAGCCCGTGGTACTTGCGGAAGGTGCCTTCGAACAGGCAGACGCGGCTTTTCAGCGCCAGTGCCGTCCATTCGCTCACACGGTAGGTTTCCTTGGTCGGGGAGAGGTGCTCGATGGCGAAGTCGAGGTCTTCGATGACCTTCGACATCACCAGGTCGCGCGAGTCGCGGCCCTTGTAGAGCTCCTCTTCGTTCGAAGCCAGCGGACGATCCACCCAGGGTACGTCGCCGTAGTATTTGACCTTTTCGAAATAGAAATAGGCTCGGAAGAAACGGGCGAGGCCCTCGTATTGCAGGCGCACGTCGCGATCCTTGCAGTTGGATGAGTATTCGAGGAAGAAGTTGATGTCGCGCAGCTTCTCCCACTTCCAGGTCGAGGCGGTCGCGGGAACGGTGCGGTTACCGAGCACTTCGCTGGTCAGCACGTTCTTGGCGATGACGTCGGCCGACTCGCCGTAGACGGTCGTCGGGAAAATGGTGTAGAAATCGTTGGTGTAGAGCTGGCATTCCTGCTCGTTGCGGAAGAATTTATCGGGCGTGAGCTTATCCTTGGGGTAGCGGTCGAGTTGGTCTTCGCATCCGTACAGACCCAGCGCGGCGATTCCTACCAGCGTATATTTTATCAGTTTTTTCATAACGGCAGTTATTTAGAAGGTGAGGTTTAAACCGATCGAGTAGGTCTTGCACCACGGATAGACGTTGGCCTTCTTGTCCGAGTCGGCGGCGGCCTGTTCGGGGTCGAGGAATTTGCTTTTGAGCGCCGTCCAGGTGGCGAGGTTCTCGCCGCTGAAATAGATGCGCAGCTCCTTGATGCCGATCTTCGAGGTCAGGTGCGTGGGAATGGTGTAGCCGACGGTCAGGTTCTTCAGGCGGCAGTAGGCCAGGTTCTGGATATAACGGTCGTTGGTGTAGTAGACCACGCCCGACGTGGAGTTGAGCGAACTGTAGGCACGGGCGCGCGGGAAGTAGGCGTTGGGGTTCTCTTCGCTCCAGACCTTGCTCATGAAGTCGCGCGGGATGAATGTCGCGTAGGGACGGCTGTAGGGGCCCCAGAAGCGAAGGTTGTCGGCGCCGGGGTACCAGTCCTGGCGGCCGATACCCTGCACGAATACCGACACGTCGAATCCGTACCACGAGAAATTGACCGTGGCGCCATACTGGTAGCGGGGCTGCGAGTTGCCGATGATGCGGCGGTCGCCCGTGTCGTCGAGCGTGCCCTTGCCGCCGTTGATGATGTTGTTGCCGTCCAGGTCGAGGTAGATCACGTCGCCGGCGCGCACGCCTTTGCCGTATTCGCCCGTCGAGGAGTAGTATCCCGGAGCGACCGTCCTGTAGTCGATGCGCGAAGCGTATTCGGCGGCTTCCTCATCGGTGCGGAACAGTCCGCCGACCTTATAGCCCCAGATCTCGCCGAGCCGCTTGCCGACGTAGGGATCGCCGATCAGTCCCGTGGGGTTGTCGCACTTGGTGTATTTGGCCGTGTAGTCGGACAGCGAAGCCGAGATGCCGTAGCTGAACTGTTTGCCCGCCAGCTTGAACGAGTCGCGCCAGCCGAGCACCAGTTCGTAGCCCTTCGTGCGCAGGTCGTTGGCATTGACCTGGGGTTCTTTGGCCCCGTAGATCGAGGGCAGCGATTTGCCTTGGCTCAGGATGCCTTTCGTGTCGCGGATATAGAAGTCGGCCGAGAGCGAAAGCCGGTTGCGGAGCATATTGAGGTCGATACCGATGTTTTTTGAAACGACTTTCTCCCAGGTCTGGTTGCCCGATACGGGGTCGCTGACCGTGGCGTGCTGTCCCAGTGCCGAGCCGTCGAACGAGTAATCGTTCATCGTGCCCTTGGTCGAAATGGTCTGGATGAAGTCATAGTATCCGATCTGCTGGTTGCCGAGCGAACCGTACGAGAAACGGAGTTTCAGGTTGTCGATGGTGCTGCGCAGCGGTTCGAAGAAAGACTCCTCGCTGACGCGGTAGGCCGCCGAGAACGAAGGGAAGAAGCCGAAACGCTTGCCGCGCGGGAAACGCGAAGTGCCGTCGTAGCGCCCGTTCATCTCGAACAGGTATTTGCCCTTGTAATCGTAGGCCGCGCGGTAGAACCACCCCATGATAGCGTATTCGTTGCGGCCGCCCGTGAGGTCGATGGTCGTGCCCGTGGCGAGGTTGAAGTCCGAGAGGTCTTCCGAAAGCAGCCCGTTGCGGCCCGTTTTCAGGTCGCGGAAGTACTTGGCTTCGTAGTTGTAGCCGGCGATGAGCGTCAGGTTGTGCTTATCGCTGAAGGTCTTGTTGTAGGTGCCGTAGACGTCGGCCACGTAGTAGTTCTGATCGTAGACCGTTTCCTTGTATGCGTTGGGGAAGTTGCCTTCGGGTTCGGTTTCGACCACGCCGGGATATTTCGAATATTCGACGTTCACGCTGCGGTAATCGTAATGCAGATAGCCCTGCGTATAGCTGAAGTCGGCCTTGACGTTGAAGTTCTTGTGGAGCTTGAATTCAGCTTCGAACGTGGTGGTGAACTCCTGGATCTTCTTGTTGCCGCCGCTCTTGCCTTTCTGCATCATGGCGTTGTAGCCGTCCATGACGTAGTGGGTCGAGGAGTTGGTGCCCGAGGTGTGCGACACGGCCGTGCCGTCGGGGTTCACCGGGACGAACGATGCCAGCGCATGGAGCGTCGGTTTGCGGAAGTTATTGTATTCGTCCTCATAGCCGTAGTATTTGTAATTGGACTGGAAGAACTTGGTGTTGCTCGAGATGGTCAGCCACGGCCGGAGCTCGGCGGACAGCTTCGCGCGGAAGTTGTACGACTTGTACATGTCGGGCAGCAGTTTGTTGATACCCTTCTGCTGGTAGTAACGGCCGCTGACCATGTACGAAAGCGCCTTGCTGCCACCCTTGATGTTGATGTTGTGATCCCAGGTCGGGCGGGTGTCGTCGTAGAGGTAGTTGTACCAGTCGAAGTTGGCCAGGTAGACGTACTGCTGCTGGCCGTTGCGGCGGTCGGTGATGACCCAGGGCCGCGCCGGATTCTCCTTTTTGTCGTTGCGGCGCTCCCATAACGCCTGGTAATCGGACTCCGTGTACGAGGTGTAGGGCGTGTTCTGCGCCGAGAGCATGAACAGGTCGGCGATCTTGGCCGAGTAGTAGCCGCGGGTTTCGTAATCAGTCGAGGTTGTCGGGCTGGACACCGAGAAGTAACCGTTGTAGGAAACCTCGGCCTTCTCGTTGAACTTGCCGCTCTTGGTGGTGATGAGGATGACGCCGAATGCGCCGCGGGCGCCGTAGATGGCTGCCGAAGCGGCGTCCTTGAGAACCGTGATCGACTCGATGTCGTTCGAGTTGATGCGTTCGGGATAGGTTTCCACGCCGTCGATCAGGATCAGCGGGCTGCCGCCGTTGGGCGACGTGTTGCCGCGGATGTTGTACGAAGCTCCCGCGCCGGGTTGTCCCGACGAGAGGGTGACGTTGAGGTTGGGAATGGCACCCTGCAGGGCCCTGCCCACGCTCGAAACGGGACGATCCTGGAGTTCTTTCTGCGAGATGCTGGCCACGGCGCCCGTCAGGTTGGCCTTCTTCTGCACGCCGTAACCCACAACCACCACTTCGTCGATGCTCTGCTCGGAAGAGGTCAGCACCACGTCGAAGAAGGTGCGGTTGCCGATCTTGGCCTGATAGGACGTGTAACCGATGAACGAAACGCTGAGCATGGCGTCGGTCGAGAGAATTTCGGCCGGGAATGCGAATTTGCCGTCGAAACTGGTGGTGATGCCCTTGGTTTGCCCGCCGTCGCTGAGTAGTACTGTGGCTCCGACGACGGGAGCGCCCTTGTCATCCTTCACTGCGCCTTTCAGGGAAACGGGTTTCCCCCCCCCGGCTACTGCGGGCGCCTTCATCAGTATGATACGCCTGTTTTCGATCTTGCAGGTGCAGTCGGGTAGCATCTCCCGGACGATTTCGGTCACGGGACGTTTCACGGCCGATACGGACACGGTTTTTTCCATGTCGAAATCGCCGTTGTTGTAGAAGAACGTGTATTCGGTCATGCGCTCTATCTCGCGCAGGACTTGTTGGACGGTCGCATTGGTCCTGGCGATGCTGACGATGGGCGAACTTTGCGCCCGGCTACCTGCGGGCCATAGCAGCAGCCATGCCAGACAGACGACACCGAGGATTCTGGTTTTGCTAAAATTACGCATAGATTTTAAGTTTAGGTTAGGTTTGCGGAGTTTTGTGCCCAGGGCACAAGGCCGGGAAGTTCCGACCGGACGAAAGTTCGGGTAGTCGATGTTACATAGGCTGAGGTTTGGTATTACTTGTGATTTCTACTTTCTCTGGGAATAATCGTCACATGGCGGTTCTCGCGCGCATAGTTGATGTCCACGACCAGCGACATGGCTTTGAGTATCTCGTCGATGCTCTCGTTGCGGATCACTGCGAACGACATCCTGACCTGGCGCGCCCACTCTTCCGGACAGTCGATCTCGACGGCGTACCAGCGCTGGAGATTGGCGATGATGTCGCTGAGCGGGGCGTTGTCGAACGACAGCTCGCCGTTCATCCACTGCGAATAGTTCAGCGCCGTGACCTGCGACAGCGAGATGCGACCGTCTTTTTTCGAATAGGCCAGCCGTTCGCCCGGCTTGAGGATCACCGGTCGCGGCAGCCGGCCCCCGAAGGCGCGGACGCTTCCGCTGCAGAGGATTACTTCCGTGGTGCTGAACTCGGCGTAGTTGATGAAATCGAATTCCGTGCCGAGAACCTCGATATTCATGTCGTCGGCTTTGAGGATGAACGGGCGTTTTTCGTCGTGGCGGACTTTGAAGAATGCTTCGCCGGTGAGCTCGACCACGCGCTTGCGGCCCGAAAGATCGCCGTAATAGCGCAGCACGCTGCCGGCGTTGAGCCAGATGCGGGTGCCGTCGGGTAATACGTACTCGCCTTTGTCGTGGGCCGAGGTGACGATGTTGGTCTGTACCCTGCTGCGCAGGTAGCCCTGTGCGGCGAAGTAATTGACGCCCACGGCCAGCAGTACGACCGCCGCTGCCGCCGCGACCTTTCGCCAGAGGCTCCGGCGGCGGAAGCTCTCTTCGCGCCGGATGGCTTCGTGCAGGCGGGCCAGCTTCCGGTCGCGGCCGGGCCGCTCGGCGGCCTCGAGCCTTTCCCAGTAGGTTTCGAGCGTTTGTTCCTTCTCGGTGCGTGCTTCCGGGTCGCGCAGCCAGTCGCCGAACGCCTGCTGCACTTCCTGCGGCATCTCATTCCCGAGGAATGTTTCGATGATCTCTTTTATATAGTTTTTGCGCATAATGATTCGCCCGTTTACCAATAAGACGGTTCATATCGGGACTACGCACGTCGCAAGTGGAATTATTTTTCAGAAAAAGAAAAGAATCAGCTTCACAAGCTTCCGCAGCTCGGCCAGGGCGCGGGAAATCTGGTTCTCGACCGTGCGGCGGCTGATGGAGAGCTGTTCGGCGATCTGGTCGTTCGAAAGCCCCTCTTCGCGGCTCATGCGGAAGATCCGGCGCCGTTGTTCGGGCATTTTTTCGACAACCATGCGGATCAGCAGCAGCAGGTCGCGGCTGTCGATGGCGCTGTCGGGAAGCTCGTATTCGGGCAGCAGACTGGCCCTGCGGGCGTAATTCTCGCGCACCGAACGGTTGTCGAAGCGGTCGTAGACGGCGTTGCGAGCCATGCGGAAGAGGTAGGGGCCAAATGCGTCCACGGCGCCGATCGAAGTGCGGTTGCGCCATATTTTGAGGAAAATATCCTGCGTGATGTCCTCTGCTTCGGAGTGATCCTTGAGCATACGATACAAGAATTCTTCCGTCTTCGCAGCATATTTCAGGTAAAGCGCATCAAAAGCGGAACGGTCGTCTCGAGCCAGTGCCTCGAGGTATCGTCTTTCTTCATCCATTATGATCCGTCGGGGTATTGTCAGGTAAAAGTAGTGAATTTTTATAACCTGCAAGAAATTTCCGGGAAAAATTAATCCGCTTGCGGTGTCCTGTGACGGATACCTATATTGATGCCGGTCAACCCGGCTTCGCGGTGCCCGGCTGCGGACGGGCGATTTGAGGAAAAATCAGATTTGCAAACACGATAATAAGACCATGAATAACGGTGACTCGATACAAAAATAGGTTCCGAAATCTCTGGTACATCAAAGTATGTAATTACTTTCTGGAATCCTGCTGCGAGAAATGCCTGCACAATGATCGTTCGGCCCGTTGATCCCAATGATCCGGCTCAGTATGGCATTGCGTGAAGATTTCGACCGCATGTCCGCTGGTGGTTACACGGGCATAGATAGGCGCTTTGCCTTTCTTGTCGATTTTGGTCTTCCTGCGTAAGAACACCACGCTGAAAGTTCGCCGAGCCGAGGGCCGAGCCGGACTTGTTCGAGCTATGCCGAGGCGAGAATGAACTTCAACTTTATTGAAAGTCTTTCTTTCCATACTGCTGTAAATGGTTGGTGAGTAATATGTTTACAGCATAGAAATGTTGCGAGGCAAAAAGCTGACAGTTAATGCAATAACTTACATTAGTGACCTGTTTTCGGTTCGAGCAAAACAGGTTGACGATAAGGTCGTAAAAACCTGCTTTTCGTTGCTTTTATCGGCTTCGGCCTAAAAATGAAAAAACCTTATATATCATTGATACATAAGGTTTTCTACTCTGTTTTGCCTCTTATTTCAAAGGCTTCAAGGGTGGAAGATGGGGCGTGAACCCCAATCAAATTTCCGCTATGTATCAATATGTTACGGTGTTCTCTCGTTTTTTAGGTCACTGATAAGTAGTTCACCTTTTACGCCTTGTTGCATTTCTATGCGTCAATACAAAGATACACAATTATTTAGATATATCCAAATTTACCCGTCGCATAGTCTTGTGTTCATTTCGTCGAGCCTTTGCATCCACCCGTACTTCTTCAATATCCCGTCGTAATTGTCGAAATCCAGCAGGTTGTACCTGCCGACTTCGATCCCCAGCTTTCGGGCTTCGGCGACCTGTTCCAACAGCCGCCTGAATTGCCGGAACCGCATGCTGGCCGCCTCGCCTGCATCGTAACCGGACTGCGGCAACACCCACAAATCCCGGTGCAGGGCATACGCATAGGCAAAGACTTTGAACAGCAGGTAATCCCGCCCCAAACTGTTTTCCAACCGGAATACGTCGGCAACATCTTCCAACGCGGCCAGCCGCCCGTGACTGCGCGGTTCGCCGCTCCCTTTCAGCCACTTTTCAAGCAGTTCCGGCGGCAGACTGTCGGACATAATCCGGAACCCGCTCCCCCGGATATAGGCGATGCTTTCGGCCAGCAACAACGCGGGTTCGAGGCTCACCGGATTCTGCAACGGGTATTCGTCCGACAGGTATTGCACGCGCGGTGGGTTCTCCGCCGACCGTATGTGCATCCGGAAGTTATCCGCCGCGAACAGGGGCGCATGGTAGGCGCTGTAAACGATCAGGTCGCAATGCCCGATGAAAAAGCGATTGAGGAATACCACGCGCATAAACTCCCCGATATTGCTGGGCAGCACTTCGTAACGGTCTGCCGCATCCAATATCCGCTTGCGCCGCTGTGCCGAGGGGCTTTCGCTGCGTCCGCGATAGGTTCGTTCCTGTCGCCCGGCGATAACGGCCAGTAACCGCAGGCCGGGACATATCCGTTTCAGGCCCAACACCCGTTCGGCCAGTCGCTGATGCTGGTCGGAAATCAGGTCTACGGCAATCCACAACCGGATGCCCTCGCAGGTGTAGCGGGATATAAACGTATCGAGATAATCCCGCATCCTGTCCGAAAATAGGAACCGTCCCAGAAAACCGATCGTGAACGTGCGCATGGCGGCTACTTATGGATGCAATCCAGTGTCTTTACCGTGTCGTATTCCGTTTGCAGTTTGGCGGCGGCCGACGCATTGCACGCGCTGATTAACGGCTCGATACGCCCGGCGTCGGCTTCGGTCAGGGAGTATCGCTCCATGACCGACGGACTTAATACGACGGGGTGATTCTTGCGCATCCGCCGTTCGCAGAGCAGTTTTACCCGCCCGGCGTAAAGTTTCAGGATCGCATTGTCGTCGAGTTCTTCCACATAGGAGATTTTCAGCCCCGCGAACAGGATGTAGAAATAATCCCCCGGATGGAATGTCGCGGCGCTGTCGAGAAATTCCCGCAGGGTAAAGGATTTGCGGTCGCACAACTCGTCGATATAGCCTGAATAGCGGACGATTGAAAACAGCGGCTTGGGCAGGCTGTCGCAAAGGGCATAGATGTAATGGCGTTCGCGGTTCAGGCGGTCGAAAAATGCGGTGAGCGTGACGGTCTGCAATTCGAAGAGCGACTTGTCGCGTTCCAATTCCCAGTCTCGCTCTTCGTGGATCGGATAGGGTAAATCTGCTTTCGGCATGGCGGTAAAGTTTAGGTGGTTGGATGGAAAAGGATGGCCGGGCACGGGTTTACTTGCTTGTTGCTACCAGATTTCAGGGGCCTGCCCGCCGTCCTTATGGAGAACCCCGGCAAACGGCACGGCAATGCCCGGCGACCTTGGTCGCCGGACGATATATTCGCCTCAAAATAGATTTGCCGTGACATTCGACCGGGGTTGATGATTGTGTGTGAGTGCGCCCCGGTGAGGAATAAAAAAGGGGCGCATTTGCAGCCCCTCGCGCCGGTCATAGGAAACCATGATTGGATGCTGTCCTGCGCCCTTGCCTGTCCCGCCCGTAAAGGGCAGGACATAACAAGGACTGACAACCATTATACCAATCACAAACCCTCTCGAAAGAGGTTCCTATGTTCGCACGAGGTACAAAGAGTTGTTTACCCTTTATATGTTATGTCGTCGGCTATGCCGAATCGTGATAATCCCTTAAAGTCTGCATGGTTCTTGCCTTTTCGGTTTGTTCCCGGACAGCCTCTGCCGTCCCCTCTACAACAAACCTGCTTCAAGGAATCGTGAAACAAATATACGAATAAAAACGAAATAAGCGCAGCCTGTCTATGTATTTCCGGGAATTTCTTGCTAAATTTGTGAGTATGAAGAACTCGATAAACTTCTTGCCCGAACGCAAGCAGAATGACCTGCGCGAACTTGTCGGCCTGATCCGCGACGAGGTGTGGGATGTCGTTATGATTATCCTTTACGGCAGCTATGCGAAGAATACCTATGTCGAATGCGACGAGCGCCGGGATTTCGGGGTGAAGACCTATTACATGAGCGACTACGACCTGCTGGTCGTTACGAAAAAACGGCTCGGAGTGCGCGAGGGAACCGTGGCTACCCGCGTAAACGCCCGCTTCATGGATAGTAAAGATAACGAGTTCCAGACTCGCCCGCAGCTTATCAATGAGAGTATTTCCAAACTGAACGACGCGCTTTCCGAGGGCCGCTATTTCTATGTCGAGATTCTGGCGCAGGGCGTTATGCTCTACGATTCGGGAGAATATCGGTTGGCTACGCCGCGGGAACTGGATTATTCGGAAATTCTGAAAATAGCGCAAGAATATTACGATGACAAATTTTCGTCCGCTACATATTTCTATGATGATTGCATAACGAATCTAAAAAGAGGAAGATACCATCAAGCGCTTTTTTATTTACACCAAGCTACTGAAAATTTCATAAAGACGATTCCGCTGGTTTATGTTCTTTATGGCTATAAGGAACACGACCTTGAATTTCTGATCGAAAAATGCAAACCCTATACGCTGGACTTGGCAAAGGTGTTTCCGCGTGACACCGACGAAGAGGAACGCCTGTTTAAACTCCTGCAACGCGCCTACATCGAAGCCCGCTACAACAAAAAGAACTTCACCGTCACCAAGACCGACATCGACGCCCTTATCCCCAAGATCGAACTACTCCGCGACGTCGTGGAAAAGGTGTGTAAAAATAAAATATCAACTTATCTTTCAAATAATTATGGAACCATTTATTAAACAATTTAAGATTAATAATCTTTTTGGATACAAGAACTTATGTCTAAAATTTGATCAGCCGATTCAAATCTTAATTGGAGAAAATGGATTTGGAAAAACAACTGTATTAAATGCTTTATATTTTTTATTGAAATCAGATTATACAAATCTTCTTCGTATAAAATTTGATTCAATTGAAATCACTCTTCTTGAAAATCAAGAATTCTGCTTTACTAAGGACTTATTAAAATCTTATTGCGAATATTTAGTTCATCGAAAAAGAGATGAAAGCGGAATAGTTGACTACATAAAAAAAACTATTGATAATTCAGTGTTATCAAACCTTATTACTAAAATACAAGAAGATAATAAATTAGAGGTATATAGTTATTTCAAAACTGATGAGCGTCTAAAGCGGCTACCACCTCAATTTTTATATCAAACTTTATTTGAAATAAATGAAATTCAACAAAAATATAAGGTTTTTTGGGATATGAGTGAATATATTAACAGTCTAAACATTAAACTATTATATTTCCCCACCTATCGACGCGTAGAAGAAGAACTAAAGAATGTTATCTCGCCCTCATCACGAACTTATTCCTCTCGTCGAGAAATGTATTTAGAAGAAGAGAATCAACGTTTCTTGACAAATGATACTATCATTCGATTTGGTATGAAAGACGTTGAATCTCGCATAAAAAAAATAATCAATGAAATCACTCAATCATCTTTATCCGGATTTGCTTCAGTTTCTGGAGAAATGATTAGTCAGTTATTAAAAATTGAACCGGAAGTTAGTAATGATCCAATCTTTGATATTAATGAAATTAAAATTGTATTAAGTAGAGTTGGCATCAATCTAACAAATGAAGATCGGGATGAAATCATTCATCAAATTAGCTCAGGAAGTCAGACCTTTAAGAATAATAAATTTTTAGTCTATTTTCTGGAGCAACTCTTAAATGTATATAAAAAACAAAAAAAATATGATACATCGATTAAGCAATTTGTAGAAATTTGCAATCAATATCTTTCTGAAAAAGCGTTTGTTTATGATGAAAGTGCTGTAACGTTAAAAGTATATAGAAAATTAGACGACAACCTACTTGTTGATGACGATAATAAACTTGAATTACGGCACCTCAGTTCAGGGGAAAAACAAATTGTATCAATATTTTCTCAAATATATTTAGAACCCGACAATAACTTTATGGTGCTTTTTGATGAACCAGAATTATCATTATCAATATATTGGCAAGAACGGCTTCTTCCAGACATTTTAACCTCAAAGAGATGTGCCTTTATGCTTGCTGTGACACATTCACCGTTTATTTTCAACAATGAATTAAAACAATATGCTGTTGGACTAAAAGAGTTTATTTCAAATGGAAAAAATCTCTAATGAAGCAGAACTGCTACTTACTAAAGCTACATCAACAGATACGACATCACTAATTAAATTTGAGCTATTAACTTCTAAATTTGGGGATAAACATGTATACTGTTTTGTTGAAGGATATGATATGCAATATTATATTTCACGCATTCGAGATATAAGTGGTAAAGAGGCATATGCTATTGAATGTAAAGGCAAAAAAAATGTTATTGCAGCTTTCGATCTTATTTCAATTCGGCCAGAATATAATAAATATAAAAAAGCATATTTTGTTGATCGAGATTTTGACGATAATTCAGCTTTATCCAATGATATTTATGTGACACCTTGCTATTCAATAGAAAATTTATATTGCGATGTAAAGTGTATAAAAAGGATCCTTCAATATGAATATGGGCTTTCTCCGTTAGACCCTCAATACGATTCTGTTATAGAGTTTTATTTGCAAAAACAATGTGAATTTCACGAGGCTATTGCATTATTTAATGCTTGGTATGCCTCTCTTAAACACATAGGCATTGTAAATAAGGTGATTTGTTTGGAGTGTAGTTTCCCTTCGGATTTCATAGAATTCGATTTCACAAAAAAGATTGTTGCTACATATACAATTGAGGACATTGAGACAGCATATCCATTAGACAATACAACCAATTTAGAATTGATTTCTGAACTTAAAAAACAATTAGAAGTAAATTGCACTGCAAATTTTAGAGGAAAATATGAATTCCAATTTCTAAATGGCTTTTTGCAATATTTAAATCAAGATTCGACTAATGCACATTTATTTATAAAAGACAAGAAAACTGTAAATTGCAATCGAAAACAAATGATCTCTCATTTCTCGCAATACGCAGAAACGCCAGAATGTTTGAAAAGATATATTGAAAAAATAGCTATAGTAGCATAATAGAGAGCGTGATTGATTTCAGATAAACGATCTAAAAATTAAAACAACTATATTACAAATGGTGTCCCCATTTTTTCGTTGGATACGTTTTGACCTGCGGCCGCGGTTTTTGTTGTTGTTCCGATTTCACCTGCGGCTTTGTGTCGGCCTTCTCTTCTAACGGCTTCTGCATAGATAGTGCGCACTCGGTCAGCATATCTTTCTGTCCGGGCTTTGATTCCACCCCGAACCGGGATCGGTAACCCGTTCCGTCTTGCTTTCGGAACGCCTTAATCAATCCCTGTTCGGAATACAGATGTTTTTGCTCCTGTACCGTCAGCCGACAACCTTTTATCGCCGTAACCAATTCACGGGTAAATGGTTCGGCACTGCGTCGTATCGCAATGAGGGTATATTGCAATGTTCCCGCGTTGTCGAACCAATAGTGGCGCAGCATATTTGCATCGCTGCGGCGAACGATTATCCGCAGCATCCGGTTCTCCTGCAACTGCCGCCATTGCTCCTGCGTAAATCGCGTACCGCCGATTTCGACCTGCTGCGGCGCGGAGGGTTTCGGTTCGGCTGAAGCCGGCTGTGTCTGCCGCAACTGTTGCAGGCGGGGTGTTTCTTCCCGTTTGACCTGCGGCGGTTGCGGCCTTTCTGCTTTCCGCGGCTTCGGCGTTGTGTCACGTTCCTGCTCCCGCCGTCTTTCCCGCATGTATTTGATCTCTTCGTCGGCCGCTTCCCGTGCCAACGTCTCAACCCGTTCACGGATCGTCTTCGACAATCCGGCATAGCTGAATTTGCGGTCTACCTGCGAGCCTTTGAATGTCAGTCCGTCTTTGGTAAAGGTTACGCCCTGAACCGCTTTCTTCGGGTCGTTGCCCCGGTGGATGAACTGCACGCCGATTCCCTGCCGTTTCAGTTTGGCCGACAGGTCGGCGATCCGGTCGCATTTCGGGAGTATGCGGGTTATCGCGTCGAACAATTCCTGCCGCACCCTGTCTGCTCCGTGGAGCCGTTCGGTATTTACATGCTCCTTACCATCGGAAAAGGTCAGGCCGTATTGCCGTTTAAGCTGTTTGCAGACTTTGACGTTCCGGCGGCGTTCATTCTTATCCGCCACAAGCGTCCGGTCGTATTTCACCCGGTTGTAGATAATATGCAGGTGGGGATGCTCCGTATCGGTATGCCGGGCAACAATATACTGCGTGTCGGCAACTCCCATGCGCTCCATGTAAGCCGCCGCCAATTCCCGCATTAGGTTATCGGTCAGCTTCGGCGCATCGTCCTTATGAAACGACAGCGAGACATGCCCGACGACTTTTGCGATCTCCCGACGTGCCTTGCGCTGGAAATTGAAGTCGTCGATAATGGCGCGGATGCTTTCGGTATCTACCCCGTCGCTGTCCAACAGACGGGTTTTCTCTTTCTTGAGGACATACTCGACGGCTCCGCCGAACGATTTGCCCGTTACGATCTTTCCTATCATTGCTACTCTCTTTTCAGTTTGGCAATCATCCGATTGTAAAACCGGATGATCCGGATCAGCTCCGCTTCCCGCGTTGCGGCTCCTGCCGCATTCTGGGCTTTGGCAAGCTGGTTCAGGTTGTTCTTCTCGCGGGTCAGTTCGGCAATCAGGCGCAGTTCTTCGGGGCTGGCCGGTGCGATGACCTTTCCGGCAAGCACCATTTGCCGGGCGTATTCCGACAGGGTCAGCCTGCTTTTCGCTGCGCTTTGTTGCAGGGTTTGCATCTGGGCGGCCGTTACGCGGAAACGGACGGTCTTGGACTGCCTTGTGTCTTCGGTTTTGGGCGGTCTGCCGCCCTTGCTCTTTCGGTTCTCGGACATACGCAAACTGTTAAAAGTTTAGCGTATGGTCGCACGTCCGACCGTGGCCGTGTGACCGAGTAAAACGAGTGGAACAGGTGCGGTCGTGAACCCGCGTCGCAGACGCCCTGAATCCCAAGCCTGCGGCGACCGCAGGGAGTGGCGGGCGGTTCGGAATGCGACCCGCGCCGGGAGCAGTCCGAATGGGATAGCCTCGCAGAGCAAGGTTGTTTGAAGTGGTCGCAAAAACTGCCAACGGCAGATTTTTGTGGCACGAAAACACAACCTTGCTTCTTCTGTTTTCGGGAGCGATCGATGCCGGGGCTGAAGCCCCGAACATGGCACGCCGAAGCTGGCCCGCAAGACCCGCCGGATATAGTCGGCGGAGGCTGCGGGTGGCGAAGGCAGGACGTATCGCATCGACGCTCACGCAAAGGTGCAGGCGGACAGAGCGGGAAAGTCAGTACCCCGAAAGGCGGGAGATCGGAGAGTTGATTTCAGGGCGGGCGGCTCTTCACGACGGACGCCGGGATGCTGGGGCGGAATGGGTGGGAGTAGGTGTTGTTTTCATTGCGGATATGCAGGTTTTTGGCAAAGATAATATGCAATTTGTCAATATGTTACGTCTCGGATATTCTTGCGTTCTGTTACGTGGAATTACTTCGGATGGCAAATGAACCTGCCGGATGTCTGATTTTTGGCTCCGATTTCTCAAAATTACCCGTCGTTTTGCTCGTTTTTCGGGGTCAATTAGGGAGATTGATGGCGATTGATGGCCCCGTCTGCACTAAAACAGTAGGTTGCCCCTTATCTTGTAGTCAAGTTTGCGGGGATACCGAGAGTAAACGGCCTAGGACGGTTTGGGGCGGACGCGCTTTTGAAGACTTTTGATTCGGTATTACCATGCAAACGAAATTTTAATAAATCTTTTAATTCAAATTTTTATGACAAGCATTTGCATGAACGAGCGCGTATGAAGAGCGCTCACGGAACGGCTGAAAACATTGGCTGCTCAATCACAACGAACAAGGACACGTTACAATCCGCCGTCGCCTGACGGCTGACTGGATGGGCCGGAAGTCTGTCAGTTATTACGGATTTCCAAGCGCACGTTGCAAAGTTATCGCGACAGGCGGGTGTTACCTTATTCGAATGTCGGCGGTAAGTTCTTCTATCGGGAACCTGACGTAATAGGATTCCTGCGGGAGCGGACAATCAGAAAGGACGTGTAGCATGGAGTCGGACTATTTAACGATGGAGAGCGAGGAAGTCCGGGAATTGGTTGCTCTGATCGACCAGGCCGATGAAACTTTGAAACTGGCCGATAAAAATTATCGTCCTTTGGTCAGCTTGGAGAACCATTTGACGGGCAGCGAGGTTTGCGGCCTGCTGCATATCTCGCTCCGGACGCTTCAAACTTTGCGCGACAGACGGCAGATACCATTTGTTGCAATAAGTGATCGTAACATTCTCTATCCCGAAACGGCGATCCGGGAAATGCTGATGCAGAATTACAGACCTGTCCAAGACCCGTTTTAAATCGGTGTCGGCGCAAATGAAAAGGCGGGGCGTGTAGGGATCATTCCGAATCCCGTGCGCCCCGCCTTTCGTTGTGTGCTATCATGCCGGATCAGCGAAGATACTGCCGATCTTCTGCATTTCCCGGCCTATCAGGTTCTCCGAGAACTTGGCGTAATGGCGCGTCATGTTCGTATTCGTGTGCCCCAGAATCTTTGCCAATACATCAATCGGCATTCCGTATTCTACCGCAAGGCAGGCGAACGTGTGCCGGGCGACGTGTGTTGTCAGTGTCTTATCTATATTACATATTACCGCAAGTTCCTTGAGATATGCGTTCATCCGCTGGTTGCTTGGCACGGGGAGCAATTTACCTTGGGCTTGTAATTCGGGATCGTCCCTGTACTTTTCTAATAATCTGATCGGATGGGGTAGCAGGGGGACGCGGCTCATAACCGTTGTTTTCTCGCGGGGTTTATGAATCCACAACGCACCCTGTTCGTCGGTCGTGATATGCTCTGCCCGTAAATTATCCACATCCGTAAATGCCAATCCTGTGAAACAACAGAATGTAAACACGTCCCGAATCCGTTCCAGCCGGGCGTTGAGTATGGGCTTGCTTGCCAGTAGTTCCAGTTCGGATTTAGTCAGGTGGTCTTTGTCCTTGTTCTTTTCTTCTTTCATCTTGTAGTTCCGGAACGGGTCTTTCTCAATCCATTCGTTACGCAGACAGAAAAGAGTAAAGTTCTTCAAACAACATAGTAAATTGATAGCCCCGTTTGTCCTGCATTTGTGGACGGTTTGGATAAAGATATTCAGTCCGTCGATATACTCGTAATTAATCTGCTCCAGCGTTAGGTCGTCCTTGCGGTATTGAGCTTGTATATATTCGGTCATATACCGCAGCAGGCGATGGTATTTGTTCGCCGTTGTCTGGGTCAGCCGCACGCCGACCTCTTTCTGTTTCCTGTCGCAATACTTTGCAAATTCGGCAAGAAACGGTTTTGTCCTTTCATCGGGATTGCCAAGTTTTTGTTTAATGGCAAAGCAATTCGGCTCCTTGCCCTCTTTGATTAGTTGGTCATAGGCCGCAAGGATATTTGCCCGGTAGCTGGCAACAATGTTGTTGATCTGCGTGTCGATTTCGTCCTTGTATAAGGAGCGTTCAAGCCGTTGGTTCCAGCGCTGCGGCTCGATCTGGCACTGCGTGTAAATCTCCGTCGCCGTGCCGCAGGTTTTGATGCGCACATAGATCGGGGCTTTACCCTTTTTCGTTACTTTGGTCTTCTTGCAAAAGAAAACCACGCTGAAAGTCTTTCTTTCCATACTGCTGTAAATGGTTTGTGAGTAATACGTTTACAGCATAGAAATGTTGCGGGGTAAAAAGCTGATAAATAATGTAATAACCTGCATTAGTGACCTTTTTTCGGGACGGGTGAAAAAGGTCACCGATAAGGTCGTAAAAACCTGCTTCGGGTTGCTTTTTCCTGCTCGGGCCTAAAAACGAAAAAACCTTACATATCGCTGATACATAAGGTTTTTACTCTGTTTTGCAGTTTGTTGCAACTGCTTTCAAGGGTGGAAGATGGGGCTCGAACCCACGACCTTCGGAACCACAATCCGACGCTCTAACCGACTGAGCTACATCCACCGTGTGACCGTCGAACGGTCGTATCGGGATGCAAATGTAATACACTTTTTTTGTCCGTGCAAAAAAAACGGTGAAAAATCTTCGGGAAAATGCCCCGGGTGACAAAATGGCAGGCTGGACTGTACCTTTGTCACATGGCGTCTGCCAAAAAACGGTTGGCACATCTATTGATGGGACTATGGGTGCTAATGCGCAACAAACTGTTCAATAATAAACTAAAAACTGAAAAGCTATGAATGTAAAACCATTATCGGATCGTGTACTCGTCCTCCCGAACCCTGCGGAGGAGAAAACGGCCGGCGGGCTGATCATCCCCGACACGGCGAAGGAGAAACCGCTGGCAGGTAAAGTAGTTGCTGTGGGCCCCGGTACTTCGGAGGTCAAGATGGAAGTCAAGGTCGGTGATCAGGTACTTTACGGCAAGTATGCCGGGCAGGAGATTCAGGTCGACGGCGTGGATTACCTGATCATGAAGCAGAACGATATTTTGGCGATTATCTGACGATAACAGGTTGTTCTGACCTCGAAATTTTTACATTCCCTCTGAAAATCCCCTTGAAAAGGGTGGCTTCGGGGATAAGCTTATGAACGAATATAAAATATAAAGTTATGGCAAAAGATATCAAATATAATGTTGAGGCGCGCGAACTGCTCAAGGAGGGTGTCGATGCGCTGTCGAACGCAGTGAAGGTGACGCTGGGCCCCAAAGGCCGCAACGTGATCATCGACAAAAAATTCGGTGCGCCGCAGATCACCAAGGACGGTGTGACGGTGGCCAAGGAGGTGGAGCTCGAAGACGCTTTCGCCAACATGGGCGCCCAGATGGTACGCGAGGTCGCCTCGAAGACCAACGACGATGCCGGCGACGGTACGACGACTGCCACGGTGCTCGCACAGTCGATCATCGGCGTAGGCCTGAAGAACGTGACGGCCGGTGCCAACCCGATGGATCTGAAGCGCGGCATCGACAAGGCCGTGGCCAAGGTGGTCGAGTCCCTGCGCAAGCAGAGCCAGGAGGTGGGTTCGGATTTCGACAAGATCGAGCAGGTGGCCACCATCTCGGCCAACAACGACGAGACGATCGGTAAGCTGATCGCCGAGGCGATGGCGAAGGTCAACAACGAAGGTGTGATCACCGTCGAGGAGGCCAAGGGCACCGAGACCCATGTGGAGGTCGTAGAGGGTATGCAGTTCGACCGCGGTTATATCTCGGCTTACTTCATGACCGATCCCGAGAAGATGGAGGCACAGCTCGAGAAGCCCTACATCCTGATTACCGACAAGAAGATTTCGACGATGAAGGAACTGATGGGCGTGCTCGAGCCGGTGGCGCAGAGCGGCCGTTCGCTGCTGATCATCGCCGAGGACGTGGACGGCGAGGCGCTGTCGGCGCTCGTTGTCAACAAGCTGCGCGGTACGCTGAAGATCGCCGCCTGCAAGGCTCCGGGCTTCGGTGACCGCCGCAAGGAGATGCTCGAGGATATCGCCATCCTGACGGGTGCTACGGTGATCTCGACCGACAAGGGTATGAAGATGGAGGATACCGACCTTTCGATGCTCGGTACGGCGGACAAGGTGACGCTCAACAAGGAGAACACTACGATCGTCGACGGTGCCGGCAAGAAGGAGGAGATCGCAGCCCGTGTTGCTCAGATCCGCTCCTCGATCGACAAGGCTACGTCGGATTACGACAAGGAGAAGCTTCAGGAGCGTCTGGCCAAATTGGCCGGCGGTGTGGCCGTACTCTATGTGGGTGCCGCTACCGAAGTTGAGATGAAGGAGAAGAAAGACCGCGTGGACGACGCACTGGCTGCGACCCGTGCCGCTGTCGAAGAGGGTATCGTCCCGGGCGGCGGTGTGGCTTACATCCGTGCTACGGCGGCTCTCGAAGGGATGAAGGGTGCCAACGAAGACCAGACGACCGGTATCCAGATCGTGAAACGTGCGATCGAGGAGCCGCTGCGCCAGATCGTCGAGAACGCCGGCGGCGAAGGTTCGGTCGTTGTCAACAAGGTGAAGGAGGGCAAGGATGCCTTCGGTTACAACGCCCGCGACGACAAGTACGAAGACCTGCTGAAGGCCGGTATCATCGACCCGACGAAGGTGTCGCGCGTTGCGCTGGAGAATGCCGCTTCGATCGCTTCGATGTTCCTGACCACCGAATGCGTGCTGGCGGAGAAGAAATCCGATGCTCCCGCCATGCCTGCGATGCCCGCAGGCGGTATGGGCGGCATGATGTAGTCACCGATTCATAATAGGAAATCGGAGCCTCTTACGGAGGCTCCGATTTTTGTTTTGCCGCGAAGCGATCGAGGCGGCATTCTCCGGCGCTGCGGGCGGTTGGCCGGGAAGGGTTCCGCCCGGGGCGGCGGGTACTTCGTTGGCCGCAGGGCTATTTTTTGTCCGTGCATTTGCAGCCCAGCATCTTCCATACGCCGGCCGAGAGGGCTGCCCCGATGAAGGGCGCGACGATGAAGAGCCATAGCTGGCAGAGCGCCGTGCCCCCTGCGAAGAGCGCAGGGCCGAAACTGCGGGCGGGGTTCACCGAGGTGCCCGTGATGGGGATGCAGACGATATGCACCAACACCAGCGTGAGGCCTATGGCCAGTCCGGCCAGGTTTCCTGCGCCCTTTTCGCTGTCCGTGGAGCCGAGCACGACCAACACGAAGATGAACGTGAAGACCACTTCGGCGACAAGGGCCTGTGCCATTTCGCCCTGGCCGAAGGCGTTTGCCCCCGTGGCTGTGGTTGCGCCGTAGCCGCCCGTCGAGGTGAGCAGGTAGAGGATGGCCGAGCCGATCAGCGCTCCGGCGAATTGCCCGAGCATGTAGCCGGCTGCATCTTTGCCGCTCATGCGCTTCGAGAGCCATACGCTGAGTGTGATGGCCGGGTTGATGTGGCAGCCCGAGATGCCGCCGATGCAGTAGGCCATTGCCACGACCGACAGGCCGAATGCGAAAGCTACGGCCAGTATCTCGGCCGGTGCGTCGCAGCCCAGGAATACGGCGCTTCCGCAGCCCATCAGTACGAGAACCATTGTCCCCAGCATTTCTGCAAAATATTTCTTCATAGTCGTTAGAATTTAGCGGGCCGGAGCCCTGTTTGCAAGGCAAATATACGAAAAATAGCAAAAAAAGCCGGCGGGTAGACATTTCGGGAACTGTGTGTCAGGTGTCTGCATCTTTTGCCCTGCGGATAATACGGGCGGAAAAATGCACCCTCTGGTTCGGTTGTGTGGAGCCCGGGTGGCAGTCGGCCGCCCGGGTGCGGGGCGTTGGCAGCCGGTACGATGGCAGGTGTTGCAGCAGGGGCGGCCTGTGCGGTGTGGCAGCGGGAATTATTGCCCCGAAAAAAGGATGTTGGGCTATATCGTATCTATTTTTGGCCGATTTGTTTGGTTTTCGGAGTTGTAATGTCTATCTTTGGCTGCGAAAAATAATCGGGTTCCTTGGAGTGGGAAGATGTGCAACGGGAGATGCGGAACCTATTTGATTGATCTAACATGCCCATAATGAAGAAATGTCTTACGATCTTGATGCTGGCCTTCCTGGCTGCCTCCTGCATTGAGAAAAGCGATGTCCGTCCCGGCAGTCCCGTGGACGTCGACATCGACCATTACCAAACGGCCGGCACGTACGATGTCCCCGTGAAAGAAGGTTGCATCACCGTAGTGAAGGCATACGGGGTGACGCTGGCCGAAGCCGAAAGCCCCATGACGATCTGGGTGCCGCGGATGACCCTGACCCGTTCGGACGAGGGGCTGACGACGACGTTCGTCCCGCGCGATGAGTACCCCAATTTCGCAGGCAACAAATCGCAGTTGTTCCAGGTAGTATGTTTCGAGGACTCCAGGCGCGGGGATTACGATTACAACGACCTGGTCATCCATGTGCTGTACCAGACCCGGCAGAATATCTTCGGGTTCGGCGTACAGCCCGTGGCGTTGGGGTCGACGAAATCCATCAAACTGGGATGTGTCGTTTACAAGGGCGGCAAGCGTATCTTCAAGGGATTGATCACCCCCGAAGGTGCCGATTGCCGGTCGCAGTATTTCAAGTCGATGGAGGGAACGCTCAATACCTACGACAAGGCCAATATCAAGGTCGGGGAGTACCTGGGGTCGACGATCCGCAACTGGGATGTGTCGAAGATCGAAGGGAACGGCCCGATGCGCGTAGAGTGGTATATCGAGGTGGATAACGGCGTGGAACTCTATGCCTTGTCGACTGCCTACCTGAACGATTCGTTCGACAAGGACAAATTGCCCTACGGACTGGTGATCACCACCACGGGGACGGAATATGTCGACGAGAAAGGCGGCTACCTCTGCGGGTTCGACTGGTTCAACTATCCGCGCGAATCGGTGCATATCAAGGAGGTATATCCCGAGATGTGGAACTGGCTGACTACGGACAGCAGCTATAATTTTGCCGATATTTACGATGGCAGGAATGTCCCTGCGAATGCTTGCCCTGCCGCCGACCTGGGGCTGTTCGAAGCCCGGACGATCGACGTCACCAACAGGAAATACCGGGCTGACTGAGCCCGTGCCGATAGCGGCCGAGGCGGGCTGCGGTGCCGTCGCCGATTGAAAAAAGCAACCCTGCGGGGTTGCTTTTTTTATGTGCGGGCTTGTTGTCATGCGCTGCGTGCCCCGGGGATGCCGGATTGCCCGATGCACGGTGTTGAATGCCCGATACCGGCGGCGTGTGCTGCGCCATTGCCGGCCCTGTTCCCGGCTCCCGGTTCCGATCCTTCCCTTGCAGGACGGGGCTCCACTTTTTGTCAGGGCATCCACTCCAGGATCCCCGTCACGGGGTTGGCGGCGCGCCAGGCTTCGAATTCCGCATAGGTACCCACGCCATCGCGCAGTACGGCCTGGTAGTATTCGATACCCATGATCTTCTCCGCCTCGGGGGTTTCATATTTGAGCCGGAGGATCGTTTCGCGCGTCCGGTCGGTCAGCACGGCGGCGATGCGGTCGGCCACCCGTTCGAAATAGCCGTCGTAGGCCGAACCTTTCGGCATGTGGATCATGTCGATCTGCCATAACCGGTCGTCGGCATCGGCATACCAGGCATGCCATTCGAGGCACTGGTCGGGGGCGTCGAGCAGGTTGTTGAAGGTGATGCTGCGGATGCGGCTGTTTTCGGCCAGGCGTGCCATGGCGGCGAAGCTGTCCGCAAGGCGCAGCGGTGAGGAGTAGATGTGGAAGTCGATGTCGCGGTGCGTCATCAGCAATCCCGTACGGAGCGACCCGACCAGGTTGGGTTCGGCGCCGACCTGTTGCCAGATCGCTTCGAGGTCGGTGTCGCGGATGACTTCGCGGGCGCGCTGCTGGTTCGCGGCGGCGATCTTCAGTAATTCGTCCATGATGTGTAAAGTTGCGGTTATTGCGGGGTTAAAAGAGCGTCGGGACGGATTATCCGTCCCGATGCCGGGGCGTTGCGTGTGCGGTTATTTGCCCAGCAGAATGCGTGCCTGGGCTATGGCGGCATCGGTGATGCGGCTGCCGGAGAGCATCTTGGCGATCTCGGTGATGCGCTCCTCGTCCGTCAGGCGGGCGATGCCGGTGCGTCCGTCGCGTTTGTAGACCACGAAATGGGCTGCGCCTTTCGACGCCACCTGCGGCAGGTGGGTGATGTCCACGACCTGCAACGTCGCGGAGAGCGATTCGATGATCTCGCCCATGGCGTCGGCGATGCGCCCCGAGACGCCCGTGTCGATCTCGTCGAAGATGACCGTCGGCAACTGCATGCGCCGGGCCAGCAGGGATTTGAGCGCCAGCATGACCCGCGAGAGCTCACCGCCCGAGGCGATACGCTCGACGCTCTGGGGCGTCGCGTTGCGGTTGGCCGAGAAGAGGAACGCCACGCCGTCGCGTCCCGTGCGCCCGAGGTCGGGGAGCGGGGTGAGCGTCACCTTGAATACAGTTTCGGGCATGCCCAACTGCGCGAGTGTCTCTAGGATCTGTTTTTCGAAGGCCGGGGCGGCTTTTGCACGTGCCTTGTGCAGCCTGTCGGCCAGCGCGCCGGCCTTCTGCGCGGCCGCGTCCAGTTCTTTTTCAGCCGCTGCGATCTCTTCGTCGCCGTGTACGATGGCGGCGAGTTGTGCGGCATAGCTGTCGCGGGCTGCGATCAACTCCGTTTCGGAGGCGACACGGTGTTTTTGTTGCAGGGCATAGAGGGCGTCGAGGCGTGCGGCGAGTTTGGCCAGCCGTTCGGGGTCGGCATCGAGGCGTTCGCTGTCGGCAGCGGCGGCGTTGTCGATGTCCTTCAGCTCCTCGAGTACGGAGTGCAGGCGTGCGGCGTATTCCCCGGCCGCGGGAAAATGTTCGCGGATGCGCGTCAGGTCGTTCTCGGAATTTTTCAGGAGCGTGAGCATTCCGGTTTCGTCGGCATCGAGGGCGTTGCGGAGCGTAGTGAGCACCTCGCCGATGCGGTCGGCGTTCTCCAGTACGGCCAGTTCTTCCTCGATGGCGGCCTGTTCCCCTTCGCGGAGGTTGGCAGCCGTGAGCTCTTCGCTCTGGAAGCGGAGCCACTCCTCGTCGCGGCGTCCGCCGGCGGCGGCTTCGCGCAGGGCGGCGAGCCGGCGCCGCAGTTCCGTAAGCCGCGTATACTGCGCGGCATATTGTGCGAGCAGTTCCCCGTTCCCGGCCACGGTGTCGAGCGCCGAGGTGCGGAACTCTTCCGAGGAGAGGATCAGGTTCTGATGCTGCGAGTGGATGTCGATCAGGCGGGTGCCGAATTCGCGCAGCTGCGCCAGCTGCACCGGGAGGTCGTTGATGAAAGCGCGGCTCTTGCCGGCCGGGGTTATCATGCGCGTTACGGTAGTCTCCGGCGCATAGTCGAGGTCGTTCCCGGCGAAGAAAGCCTCCATGTCGCGCCCCGAGAGGTCGAAGGTGCCTTCGACCACGCAGTTGCGTGCGGCGTCCTTCATGGCCGAGCCGTCGTTCTTGGCGCCCAGCAGCAGGCCGAGGGCACCGAGCAGGATGGATTTCCCGGCTCCCGTTTCACCCGTGATGATATTCAGGTGGGGATCCAGCTCCATTTCGAGCTTGTCGATAAGCACGTAGTTCTCAACCGACAGACGGCGTAACATGGCGGTCTTTATTTTAACAGTGATTCGATTTTGTCGACGATACGTCCGGCTACTTCGCTCTTCGGCATCAGGGGCAGCGGCTCGCGGCCGTTGCGGTCGATGAAGGTCACCTTGTTGGTGTCGCCGCGAAATCCCGCGCCGGCGTCGCGCAGCGAGTTGAGGACGATGAAATCGAAGTTCTTTCGCGCGAGCTTCGCCTCGGCGTTGGCCTGTTCGTCGTGCGTTTCGAGGGCGAAGCCGACCAGCAGGCGGCCGCCTTTGGAGGCTCCCAGCTCTGCGGCGATGTCGCGCGTACGGCGCAGGGTGATGTGCATTTCGCCCTCGCCCTTCTTGAGCTTGGTCTGCGAAACCGTGTCGGGCGTATAGTCTGCCACGGCGGCGCACATGACAGCGCCGTCGGCGCCCTCGAAGGCTCGGGTCGTGGCATCGTACATCTGGGCGGCCGAGAGCACGTCCACGCGTTCCACGCCCGGGGGCGTCGGCAGCGACGTACGCCCCGTGACGAGGGTCACCTGCGCACCGCGTGCGGCCAGCGCTCCGGCGATGGCGTAGCCCATCTTTCCCGACGAGTGGTTCGAGATGAACCGCACGGGGTCGATGGCTTCGATCGTGGCGCCTGCCGTTACGACAAAGCGTTTACCGGACAGGTGCTTTTTTTTTTCGGGGGTTCCCGCGGAGAGGAGTTTGCCCACATAGGCGGCGATTTCCGCGGGTTCGGCCATGCGTCCCTTGCCCGTGAGCCCGCTGGCGAGCTCCCCTTCGGCAGGTTCGACGATCCGCACGCCGTGCCCGGCCAGCCGGCGCAGGTTCTCCTGGGTCGTGGGGTGGGCGTACATGTCCAAATCCATGGCGGGGGCGACGACCACCGGGCAGCGGGCCGAGAGGTAGGTCGTCAGCAGCAGGTTGTCGGCGATGCCGCATGCCATTTTGGCCAGTGTATTGGCCGTGGCGGGGGCGATCAGGTAGCAGTCGGCCCATTCGCCGAGCGAGACATGGGAATTCCAGGCTCCGTTCTCGGGGTCGAAGAACTCCACGAGGATCGGGTTCCTGGAAAGCGTGGCCATCGTCAGCGGGGTGATGAACTGCTTGGCCAGCGGGGTCATCACGACACGCACCTCGGCGCCCGCCGTCCTCAATAAACGACAGAGCACAGCCGCCTTGTAGGCCGCTATGCTTCCCGTGATGCCCAGCAGTATGTGCCGTCCGGCCACTCCTTCGGCCGGGCAGGCAGCGCCTGCGCCGGGGCCTTGTATGCCACCTCCCTGCAAATCCATGGCGGTATCGTTAGGACTCCTTGACCTCTTTGTTCTCCTTGTAGAAGAGTTCGCCGTCGAGGAACTCCTCGGTAGCGATGATCGCAGGCTTGGGCAGGCGTTCGTAGTAGCGCGAGATTTCGATCTGCTCGCGGTTCTCGAAGGTCTCCTCCATGGTGTCCGTCGGCGAAGAGAAGTCGGCGAGCTTGCGGCTGAGCTCGGTCTTCAGTTCGGTCGAGATCTGGTTGGCACGGCGGGCGATGATGTTCACCGTTTCGTAGATGTTGCCCGTTTCCTTGTCCAGATCCACCAGCTTGCGCGTGATGGTGTTGTTGGGGATGTTCTTCTTGATTTCCATTGTTATATGTTGTTGTCTTTGTCTTCGTCCTTCTTGTTGCGGTCGAGGTAGTCCCGTGCGTGCTTGGCCATGCGGTCGACCTCCTTGGTGTATTTCGATTCGGGGAACTCCTCCTTGAACGAGAGGTAGGAGTCGAGCATCGAGAGATAGCGGTCGGTCTGCTTGTTTGCGACCGAGTTGTTGGCGAAGCGGTAGCTGGCGTCCACGATCATGTACATGATCTCCTCGCGGTGGTTGCTGTCCGGGAATTGTTTGAGCGCATTCTTCAGCGATACGATGGCCGATTTGTAACGGCCTATCTTATAGTAGGTGTAGGCGTTCAGGTAGGACTTGTCGTGTAGCCGCTGCGTCAGTTCGCCGTTGATCTGCTTGAAATTCTCGACGCGGTCGCTGTGGGGGTAGCGCGACATGAACTCGTTGATGGCGATCAGTGCCTGTCCGGTCATCGTCTGGTCGCGCGAGGGGCCGGGCGAGAGGTAGTAGAAGCAGAGTGCGTACATGCCTTCGGCGTCTTCGATGAAGGCGCTGCGGCCGAACTTGCGGCGGAAATCGTCGAACAGGGCCGAGGCGGTGTCATAGTCGCGGTTCTTGAACTTGCAGCGGGCGTTGAAGAACGAGACGCTGTCTTCGCGCGGCGTGCCGATGTAGTAGTGCTGGACGCCCTCGAAGAGCGTCGAAGCACGCGACCACTTCTCTTTCTGGTAGTACTCCAGCGCCTTGCTGTAAATCAGTTCGGGTTGTCCGCTTTTGAGCAGGGAGTTGATGCCTGCGCATCCGCTAAATGCGGTGACCAGAATCACCCCGCACACGGCGTATAAAAAAGTCTGCTTCATTGATAAATCTTTTACGGCGCTTTATCGCGCAAAGTTACGCATAAATTAACGATTTCCAAAAAAAATTATTGTGCGTAATGATAAGCTGCCGCGCCGTATTTCCCGCTCCCGCCCGGGCGGGCGGCCCGCGGGTCTCCCGGGATGCCGCCGTGCGGCATCCGAATCCGTGGCCGGAGGTGCTTCCGGCGCCGGTGGCGGACGGAGGGAAGCCTCTCCCCGGTTGTGCGGACAGGCAGGCGGTAAGAGGGGAAAATTACGGAAATCAGGGGAACGGCGCGCCGGGCCCGGTGCGGAAATGTCGATCGGCGGCTTGCGCTACATCAGGGGCGAGACCAGCCGCAGCGCGTCGCCCAATGTGCGCCGCCATGCCGCAGGCCGCCATGTTTCCCGCGCGATCCGGCGGCACGCGGCAAGGTCGTCGTCGTAGGTGGCCGAGAGCGCCCGCACGACGCTCCGGTCGCGGATGAAAGCCGTGACTTCGAGGTTGTCCAGCAGGCTGCGGTAATCCATGTTCGCCGTGCCGACCGAGGCGGTGTCCTCGTCGACGATCAGCAGCTTGGCGTGCAGGAAGCCGTTGTCGTAGCGGTAGAGTTCGACCCCGGCGTCGAGCAGGTCGCCGATGTAGGAGTCGGAAATCAGGTCGGTGAACGGCGAGTCGCTGCACGAGGGGATCATCACCTGTACCCGCACCCCGCCGCGTGCCGCCAGCCGAAGCGCGTCGAGCAACAGGGCCGGGGGCAGGAAATAGGGCGAGGAGATGCGTATGGTGCGGTGTGCCCGGACAATGGCCGAGGCAAAGGCGTCGGCGATGGTCAGCCGCGAGGGCCCCTCCTCGGCCCAGGCCAGCTGGATCGGCAGCCGCTGCCTGATGCCGTGCGGGGCGATGTAGCGGCGGCTGTCGAGGTATTCGCCGCGTACACGCGCCCAGTCGGCGATGAAGAGCCGTTGCAGGTCGGCCACGGCGTCGCCCTCCACGCGCAGGTGTTCGTCGCGCCATTTGCCCATGTAATCCCCGTCGAGGTAGTATTTGGCGATGTTTATGCCGCCCAGGTAGGCGACCTTGCCGTCGGTGACGACTATCTTGCGGTGGTTGCGGTGCGTGACGCGCGTGGTGAACCACGGGAAGCGGATCGGTTCGAAAGCCGCCGTCTCTACCCCCGCGTCGTGCATGCGGCGCAGTGTCTTGCGGCTCAGGCGCCACGAGCCGACGGCATCGTAGATCACCCGCACCTCGAGCCCCGCGCGGGCTTTGCGGATCAGTATTTCAGCGATGGTGCGCCCGATGCGGTCGTCGCGGATGATGTAGTACTCCATGTGGATCGAGCGCGTGGCCCGTTGCAGCGAGGCGATCAGTGCCGTGAAGGCGTTGTTGCCGTTGTGGAGCAGCCCGACGCGGTTGTACCGGGTGGGGCGTGTGCCGCATCCGTGGGCGATGATCTGTTCGAGGCGGTCGCCGCGGCAGGCGGGGCAATCCGCCGCGGGGCCGTTGCGGCGGTAGCCGGCCAGTATGTAGAGCAGCGTGCCGGCGACGGGCAGCAGCAGGATCAGCGCCAGCCAGGCTGCCGCCGAGGCGGGGACGCGTTGCTGGCGCGTGACGACGGGGACGGCCATGAGCGCCCAGGCTAAGTGGAGCAGGAGTACGATATACATATCCCGCGCGAGGCGCATACTCCGTGCCATGCGCCGCGAAAAAAGATTTGGAAATTAGAAAATAACTTTCTATCTTTGCTGTATACAATGGAAACAGGGTTCTGGCCTTCACCGGTCAGGATTCTTATTTTTTTACGTTGTTTGTTTTACAGGGTTCCCCCGCCGCAAAGGGGAATACAGGAGGATTTTGGATGTGGGACGGGCATCACCGGATGCCTAATGTGAGTTCGACGGGCCCCATGTTCGGAATCTTTCGCAGCGTTATGAAATTCAAGTACGTCGGACTCGTTTAATATTATGGCAAAAGAGATTATTTATCTGACAGCGGAGGGTTACAAAAAACTCAAGGATGAGCTCGACCACATGCGTTCCGTCGAGCGTCCGGCGATATCGGCGGCTATTGCCGAAGCGCGCGACAAGGGTGACCTTTCGGAGAACGCGGAGTACGACGCCGCCCGCGAGGCGCAGGGTCTGCTGGAGATGCGTATTGCCAAGCTGGAGGATTCGCTTGCCAATGCCCGGGTGATCGACGAGTCGAAGATCGACAAGAGCAAGGTGCAGATACTGAGCAAGGTGTCGCTGCTAAACCACAACACCAAGAAGGAGGTGGCTTACACGATCGTCGCCGAGCACGAGGCCAACCTGCGTGAAGGCAAGCTGGCGATCGGTACGCCCATCGCCAAGGCATTGCTGGGGCACAAGAAAGGCGACCGCGTCGACGTGGAGGTGCCCGCCGGGACGATCCATTTCGAGATCCTCGACATCAGCATCTGAGGCGCCCGATCCGCAGGGTGGCGGCGCCCATCGTCCGCCTCCCGGCAACCGGGTGCGAGGACACGACATATATCCCCATTTTCGGGTATTTTTGCAGGGCCGTTTTGAACGGCCCTTTTTTATTGCTATCTTTGGCCCGGAAAGATGATACGCTACGCACCCAAAAGACTCTATGCGGCTTTGCTGCTGCTGATCCTGCTCGCGGCCTACGCGGGGCAGAAGGTGCACATCTACAACGAAGACCATGCGCATTTCTCCGCGCACTGCGGCGATCTGGTGCCCGACAACGGCGCGCATACGATCATCGTCGACAGGTGTATCATCGACGATTTCTATTTCTTCCCCTATCTCGACATCGCGCCGACCGTGCATTCGTTCTATGCCCGGATGCTGGCCGTGCTGCTGCCCGAGGCAACCCGCTGCAAACTCTACGAGCAGGCGTCGGGCATTTCGCTGCGTGCGCCTCCCGTGGCGTAGCCCCAATCCCTGGGTTTTCTTCTCCGATCGGTTTACCGGGTGCATGCAGCCCGGGTCATACTATTTACTTATTATCTGACAAGCAATGAAAAAATATATTTTGCTGGCACTCTTCATGTGCCGGTGCGTACTGGTACTGGGTGTCGAGGCGCCGAAGAAAAGTACCGACGCCAATATCTTCGGCCATGTGGTCGACCGCGACACGCATGAACATATTCCCTATGCGACCATCGCCGTGACGGGCACGGCATTCGGTACCACGACCGACGCTTCGGGGCATTATTTCCTGAAAAACCTGCCCGAGGGCGCGCTGACGCTCGAAGTCCGCGCGTTGGGTTATGCCTCGCAGACGCAGCAGGTGACGCTTCGACGCGGACAGACGGCCGAACTGAATTTCGAGGTGGTGCAGAGCGGCATCTCGATGGACGAGGTGGTCGTGTCGGCCAGCCGTTCCGCCCGGCTGCGCCGGGAGGCGCCTGTTCTGGTGAGCGTGCTGGACGCCGGGTTGTTCGAGAAGACCAACGCCTCGTGCCTGGCACAGGGGCTGTCGTTCCAGCCCGGCGTGCGTGTCGAGGACGACTGCCAGAACTGCGGCTTCACGCAGGTGCGCATCAACGGTCTCGACGGCCATTATTCGCAGATCCTGGTCGATTCGCACCCGGTATTCTCGGCCCTGACGGGCGTATACGGCCTGGAGCAGATCCCGGCCAACATGATCGAGCGTGTCGAAGTGCTGCGCGGCGGCGGTTCGGCGCTGTTCGGGTCGTCGGCCATCGGCGGCACGATCAACGTCATTACGAAGGAGCCTTCGCGCAATTCGGCGCAGATGTCGCATACGCTCACTTCGATCGGCGGCAGCAATTCCTATGACAACAATACGATGCTCAATGCTTCGCTCGTCACCGAGAGCGGCCGGGCGGGGCTTTGCGTCTTCGGCCAGAGCCGCCACCGCTCGGGCTACGACCACGACGGCGACGGCTTCACCGAAGTGCCCGTCATCAACAGCCAGTCGGTGGGCATGCGCTCGTTCTTCCGTACGGGCGCCTATTCGCGCATCACGGCGCAGTACCACCATATCAACGAATTCCGCCGCGGGGGCGACATGCTCGACCGGCCGCCCCACGAGGCGCAGGTCGCCGAGCAGATCGACCATTCGATCGACGGGGGCAGCCTTTCGTTCGACATCTCGTCGCCCGACCGCCGCAACCGTTTCAACACCTATGTCTCGTTCCAGAATACGGCGCGCAAGAGCTACTACGGCAGCAAGCAGGATCCCGATGCTTACGGGACGACGCACGACCTGACCGTGGCGGCGGGGATGCAGTATATCCACGAGTTCAGGAAGCTGCTGTTCATGCCCTCGGAGCTGACGTTCGGAACGGAGTACAGTTACGACGACCTGGGTGACCGTTCGGTCGGCTACGACATCCATACCGACCAGACGGTGCATATCGTGGGGGCCTACCTGCAGAACGAGTGGAAGACCAGGAAGTGGTCGCTGCTTGTCGGTGGCCGCCTCGACAAACACAACCTCGTAGACCATGTGATATTCAGCCCTCGCGTCAACGTGCGTTTCAACCCGTCGGAAGCGGTGAACCTGCGCGTGAGCTACGCCGGGGGCTACCGTGCCCCGCAGGCGTTCGACGAGGACATGCACATCGCCATCGTGGGCGGAGAGCGGGTGCGCATCCAGCTTGCGGACGACCTGAAGGAGGAGCGCTCGCACAGCGTGAGCCTCTCGGCCGACCTTTACCATACGTTCGGGAAAGTGCAGACCAACCTGTTGGTCGAGGGGTTCTATACGATCCTCGACGATGTGTTTGCGCTGCGCGACATGGACGATGCGGCCGACGGCGGCAAGGTCAAGGAACGTTACAACGGTTCGGGTGCGACGGTGCGCGGCTTCAATGTCGAGGGGCGCGCTGCCTTTACCCGTTGGTTCGAGTTGCAGGCGGGGGTGACGCTCCAGCAGAGCCGTTACAGGGAACCCGAATACTGGAGCGAGGACGCAGAGGTGCCGCCCGTGCGCCGGATGTTCCGCACGCCTGATGCCTACGGCTATTTCACCGCGTCGTTCAAGCCGGTGCGCAATTTCACGGCCGACCTGTCGGGAACCTGCACCGGGTCGATGCTGGTGCAGCACATGGCCGGGTCGGGCGTCGGGCAGGACGTAGCCGTTTCGACCCCGTCGTTCTTCGACATGAACATCCGCCTGTCGTACGACGTGCGTATCTACAAGGAGATAACCATGCAACTTTACGGTGGCGTGCAGAACCTGTTCAACGCCTACCAGAAGGACTTCGACAAGGGTGTAGACCGCGACTCGGGTTACATTTACGGCCCGTCGTTGCCCCGCAGCTGGTTCGTCGGCGCGAAGTTCAGTTTCTGATCCGCAAAGAGGGATGCCCCAAAGGAGGCCGTCCGGCGTCCCGAGGGGAATACGAAAAAGCGCATGCAGCTATGCTGCTTGCGCTTTTTTCGCGGCTCCCGATCCCGGATAAAAAAACGTCCCGGATTCCGGGACGTTTTTCGTATCTGTCGCAGCGCGGAATTAAATCGCCTTGATCTCGTGGAGCACGTTGTTGGTCTTGCGGACGGCGTCGGCCGAAGCTGCGAATTTCTCGGCCTCTTCTTTCGAAAGGTCGATCTTCACGATCTTCTCGATGCCCTTGCGGCCGATGATCGCGGGCACGCCGATGCAGATGTCCGACTGTCCGTACTCACCTTCGAGGTAGCACGAGCAGGGGATCATTTTCTTCTGGTCGTTGAGGATCGCCTCGACCATCATGGCCGAAGCGGCTCCCGGGGCATACCAGGCCGACGTGCCGATGAGTTTGGTCAGCGTCGCGCCGCCCACCATCGTGTTGGCTACGGCCTCATCGAGTTTTTTCTTCGATGCGAACTGCGAAACGGGTACGCCGTTGACGGTGGCCTTCGAGACGAGCGGAATCATCGTCGTGTCGCCGTGGCCGCCGATGACCATGCCGTCGACATTGTTGATGTTGGCGCCCGTAGCCTTGGCCAGGTAGCACTTGAAACGCGACGAGTCGAGTGCGCCGCCCATGCCGATGATGCGGTTCTTCGGAAGGCCCGACGCCTTGAGCGCCAGATAGGTCAGCGTATCCATCGGGTTGGCTACCACGATGATGATGGCGCGGGGCGAATATTTCACCACGTTCTCGATCACGCCCTTCATGATGTTGGCGTTGGTGCCGATCAGCTCCTCGCGGGTCATGCCCGGCTTGCGGGGAATACCCGAGGTGATGACTACCACGTCCGAATTGGCGGTCTGCTTATAGTCGTTGGTGACGCCCACGAGCTTGGTGTCGAAATCCATCAGCGTCGAGCACTGGTACATGTCCAGCATCTTGCCTTCCGAAAGACCTTCCTTGATGTCGATCAGGACGACTTCGCTCGCAACTTCGCGGCAAGCCATCACATTTGCGCAGGTTGCGCCTACGGCACCTGCACCTACTACTGTAACTTTAGACATAGCTTTTTATTTTTTGTGTTTAGCCTATCAGCTTTTCGTAATCCGCGGCGCTCAGCAGTGCGTCGTACTCGGCCGGGTCGGACATCCTGACCTTGATGAGCCAGCCTTCGCCGTATGCGTCCTTGTTGACGATGGCGGGGTCGGCGTCCACGGCGTCGTTGAATTCGAGGATCTCGCCGCCGATGGGCAGGAATGCGTCGCTCACGGTTTTCACGGCTTCGATCGAGCCGAATACTTCGCCCGCGGCGAGGGTTTCGCCTACGGTCGGCACGTCTACGAAGACGATGTCGCCCAATTGGCTCTGTGCGAAGTCGGTGATGCCGATTACGGCCGTGTCGCCCTCGACGCGGCACCACTCGTGGTCGTTCGAGTATTTCAGATTTGCGGGTACGTTCATGGTGTGGTTATCGTTTAAAATTCAAATGCGGTTTTTTCATTGCAAATATAACTGTTATTTCCGTAACAGCAAGGATTTATGTTATATTTTTAACTCAATAACCGTAAGGGTATCCGAAGTTTTTGGGATGTCGTAAATATTTGTTAATTTTAAAACAACTTACGTCACGACGGAAACCCTGAAACCACAGCCTATGAAAAAACGATCCTATTTGATTGCCGCAGGATGTACTGTTGTCCTGTATGCCCTTTCGGCCTGTTCCGATCATGCGGCGAATGATACCGCGCAGGCCGGAAATCCGGAAACTATGTCCGTGGCCGAGGCACGCCACTATTTCGAGCGTGTTGCGGCACCGACCAGAGCCGGGAGTGAAGAGGGGGCGCTGACGCTCGGGACTTATATGCCCGACTGGTCGCTGGCGACGGTCTCGGCCGGGGAAGTGCTTTCCAGTACCGATGTGCCTGTCCGGGGCGAGTTCCGCTATTTTCGTTATCGGATCGACGAGTACGGCGAACCGCGTTTTACCCCGATCTACCACAAACTGGTCGTCGTAAAGGATTCCCGCAGCGGCGTCATGAGCAGCTATCTGCGTTTTTATGTTCCCGATCCGGACTATGCTGCGGGTCGCACGGCCGACGACTACGACAGGCTGCTCAACAGCGGCTCCAAGGGGGATTTCACCGGGCTGGCGGTTTACACCTCGCTCGACGGATTTCCGGTTCATGCGGTTCGTTATGCCGGAGGAGCATGCCAGGCTGAAGCGTTCCTTTACGATAAGTCGCGGACACAGGCGGAAAATACCGCCCGCCTGGACGAAATGCTGGCTGGCCTGAGTGTCGTGTGCAGCCGGGAAACAGCGGTGACACGTGCGGAGGCGGAGTCAGAGAAAAGCGAGCCGGTTGACCGTGGCGGAATAGAAGAGGTGGTGGTTTATGCTGAGCGCCCTTTAAACCATATCAAATATGAGCGTTCGGATACGGATCCCGTCAAGCCTACCGAAGAGGATCGGGGCCCTTCGGGCAGCGGTGGCGGCGGTGGCGGTGCCTCCTCTAATCCGGGAAGTCCGGCCAACACCCGTTATCGGGAAAATGAAAATATAATGCTTGCTTCCGACAGCAGGGAAAAACTGGAACCGTTGCTGGATTCGTTGCGCCAGGATTGCATGGCCGGGAAGATTATCGGTTCGATCCGGGGGAATGTAACGATCCGCACCGGTTTTTTCGGAAGTTCGGTGATGATCCCGACTGCCTATACTTTCGAAGGCGGTACCGTATGGGACGATTTCGAGATCAGGATGGGGTCTCGGCTCGACGATATCACTTTGCTCGAAGAGCTTTTCCATACGCACCAATGTTCGGGCAAAACCCCCGAAGAGTACAGGGGCATGCGGCTCAATAACGAGATCGAGGCCAAACTGTGCTGGTATATGTATCGGTTGAAAATCGGGAATATGAACGGAGTCAGTAAATATATCAGTGAAGGCGAGGGGCGACGGATATTTGGAACTTTGAGTAAATATATTATGGCCGGAAATATAAAAAGTGATAATTTTCGAGAAGAATATCGGAATGCCGCGTCCTTGCTAAGGAGTATGAGCCGTTCATACGCGGATGTTACGCTATATCCTTTTTCCGAGGATGCTGTGAACGTCGATGTTTTAATGAAAATGATGGAGGATTGTCCGGAATATAAAAATGAATAGCATATGAAAAGAGTGTTTAGCATCATTATTATTTTGGGGCTTGGATCAACTGTTTCCGCTCAGGATTACTATACGGGCCGGGATCGTATTACTGCAGACGGGATTACATTTTTGGCTTCTGTCTACCAGGGCGTAATTCTATCTTTGGCCAATATAACCAATACCCGGGAAAATGCACCGGAAGTTTATAAGGATGGCAGCCCTATCGAACCGGAATTCGAAGAATACGCCGTTGCGAATACGATCCCCGGATGTGTGGAAAAGGCTTTTACAGAGACTTTTACACGGGAGGAGTATGAACTGTTGCGAACAGATGCAGAAGCCGTTCTTACAATAGGTTATGTCATTTCACCAGCGGGTGTTACGGAAGAAGTTTCGTTTACAATAGATTATGTTCCTTGTATGTTGGCTATTCCGCCATCCAAATTCGCATTGCTGGAAAAGAATCTCAAGCGATATGTGAAATGGGACGTTAATCTTTTCGGCCGGAAATTGCAGTTTATGCATGGGATGAGTTTTGTCAACTTTTCGAAGATACGCCTTCAATATCCGTCATCGGAACCTGAAATTCCGGACTTGACGGTGCCGACAGGGCCCCGCAATCCCGGGGATGAAGAGTTGAAACCTGCTCCGTGGAATTGACGTTGCCTGTTCGAGCGTACGGCCCTCCGGGAGTTTTGCGATCGATTCTAATGATTATGGCAATTCAGCTTTTCCCGGCGATCACGAATTCGATCTCCCGGAAGAGGTATTCGCGGCGTGTGCCGTCGGCATGGCGCAGGATCAGTTCGCCCGAGGGGCGTACGCCTTCGAGGACGGCCTCGACGAGCGTGCCGTCGGGGCGGCGGTAAGGGTGGGTTTCGCCCAGCCGGTACATGCGTTTCCGGTACTCTTCCTGCAAGGCCGCCTTTTCGCCCCGTACGAGCTGGTCGTAGCGGCCCATGCAGCAAGCATGGAAGGATTCGAGCACCTCGCGGCGGTCGAACGTGCGGCCGCTGGCGACCGCCATCGACACGGGGTTGGGCAGTGCGGGGTCGAACGCACGCTGGTTGACGTTGATGCCGATGCCCGCGATCGTCCGCGCGAGGGTCGGGCCCGAATAGCTGTGCTCGATGAGGATGCCGACCAGTTTTTTGTCGCCGACATAGATGTCGTTCGTCCATTTGATGCGGGCGTCGATGCCGAAGCCGGCGAAGGTGTCCGTAAGCGCCAGCGTGACGGCTTCGGAGAGCAGGAACTGTTCGCCGACGGGCAGGAATGCGGGTTCGAGCACCAGCGTGAAGGTGAGGTTTTCGCCCTCGGGGCTTGTCCACGAGTGCCCCCGCTGCCCGCGGCCGGCGGTCTGCCGTTCGGCCCAGACGATGTCGCCGTGGCGGTATTCCGGCCGCTTGGCGTCGTCGTTGGTCGAGGTGGTTTCTGCGATGCGGTAAATCATGTTATTGCTTGAAAAGTTCTCCGAGGGTTTCTGCGAGCGCCTTGCCCCGCAGTTCGCGGGCGACGACTTCGCCCGTCGAACAGTCGATCAGGTAGTTGGTCGGGAATTTGGTGACGGAGTAGAGGTCGCAGACACGCCTGTCGGCGTCCGTCAGGTTAATCCACGCCATCCCGTCTTCGGCGATGGCTTTTTTCCATGCCCCGGCGTCTTTGTCCGTCGACAGTCCGACGACTTCGAATCCCTTGTCGTGATAGGCCTCGTAGGCAGTCCTGATATGCGGCATCTCGCTGCGGCAGGGCACGCAGTCGGCGAACCAGAAGTCGAGCAGGAGGTAGCGGCTGCGTTTCATGACCTGGCTTAACGTGACCGGATTGCCTCCGGCGTCGTTTGCCGTGAAATCCACGTATCGGGCGAGTTCCCGCGACCGGAGCACGCGCTCGATATGTTCGAGGGGGCGTTTCATCAGCCGGCAGGTGCGCAGGTGAGGCGGGAAGAGGCTGACGATCGAATCGACCCGGGCCCGCGAAATGTCCTTGTCGTAATGGATAATGCCGTCGACCATCGCCACTCCGAAGATATTGTCGGTGTTGGCCGCGAGGTTGCGCGCCGAGGAGCCGATCAGGCTGTCGAGCAGCGCGGCGCGGTAGGCCTGGTCGTGGTCTTCGAAATTGTAGGCATGCAGCGCCCGGTTCACGAATCGCAGGTGCGCCCCGAAAGCGTCGTTGGCCGGGGTGCCGGAGGGATAGTACTCGATTTTGTCGTGGTTGCTGGACTCCTCGGCATTCAGGCGTCCCTCGATGCGGATATTGCCCGGCTCGATATAGAGCACCGCGGCGGTTTGTCCGTTTTTACGCACGAGGGCGGCTGCCGTCGGTTCGTCGTAGCGCCCCTTGTAACGGAACGAGCCATCGGGGGCGGGAAGCACGGCGAGCGTGTCTTTCGTGACGGATTCGACCAGTGCGACCGAGTCGTTCAGCCCCTCGATATGTCCCGTAAGGGTATAGCGGAAGCCTGTCGGGCGGCATCCGGACAGCAGTGTCGCGGCAGTCAGCAGGAGCAGTGTCTTTTTCATGGGGCGGCGGTTCGCAGACCGGGGGTTATACCGATACGCCGAAATCGCGCAAGGCGTCGTTCAGCGAGGTTTTTTTGTCGGTGGACTCCTTGCGCTGGCCGATGATCAGCGCGCAGGTGATGCTGTATTCGCCCGCGGGGAACTGTTTGCGGTAGCTGCCCGGGACGACCACCGAACGCGGCGGCACGTAACCCTTGTAGGTGACGGGCTCCGGCCCCGTGACGTCGATGATGTGCGTCGAGCCGGTGATGACGGTGTTCGAACCGAGCACCGCCTCGCGGCAGACATGCGCCCCCTCGACCACGATCGAACGCGAGCCGATGAAGCAGTTGTCCTCGATGATGACCGGGGCGGCCTGCACGGGTTCCAGTACGCCGCCGATGCCCACGCCGCCCGATAGGTGGACGTGCTTGCCGATCTGGGCGCAGGAGCCGACCGTGGCCCACGTGTCGACCATCGTGCCCGTGCCGACATAGGCGCCGATGTTGACGTACGACGGCATGAGGATCGCACCCGGGGCGATGTAGGCGCCGTAGCGCGCCACGGCGTGCGGTACGACGCGCACGCCCAGCTCCTCGTAGCCGTGCTTGACCTCCATCTTGTCGTACCACTCCAGTTCCCCGGCCTGCATCTTGCGCATGGGCTGGATCGGGAAATAGAGGATGACGGCCTTTTTGACCCACTCGTTGACTTTCCATTCGCTTTTGGCCGGGTCGACGGGCTCCGCCGTGCGCAGCTGTCCTTTGTCCACCAGTTCCACCACCTGCCGCACGGCCTGCCGTACGGGTTCTTCGCTGAGCAGTTCCCGGTTTTCCCAGGCCTGTTCGATTATCTTTTTGAGTTCGCTGTACATGATTTTCGGTTGTTTTTGCAAGCCAAAGTTACGCAAAAACTTCGGTTTCCCGGCTTGTAGGGTGAAAAATAACCCTTTTGCAGGCCGGTAAGGGGAAAAATGTGTATGGTTTCTTATTTTTTCGTAACTTTGTCACAATATTCACCTAAACTTCGAAATGCTATGATGAAATTGACACGCAAGGCCGTGGCCCTCGCGGGAGCGGCAGCGATGATGGCAAGTTGCAACCACACGAAGCAGATAAAACACATGCCCTACCCCGAGACGCAGCGCACCGACGTGGCGGACGACTATTTCGGGACGAAGGTCGCGGATCCCTACCGTTGGCTGGAAGACGACAATTCGGAGGCGACGGCGGCATGGGTCAAGGCCCAGAATGCCGTGACGCAGGACTACCTGTCGCAGATCCCGTTCCGCGACGCGATCCGCGGGCGGCTGACCCAGCTGTGGAATTACCCCAAGGAGGGCATCCCGGCCAAACACGGCGATGCGTGGTACTATTTCTACAACGACGGGCTACAGAATCAGTCGGTGCTCTACCGTACGACGGCCCCCGGTGCGCAAGGCGAGGTGTTCCTCAATCCCAATACGCTCTCGGACGACGGGACGGTGGCGCTTTCGTCGGTGGCTTTTTCCAAGGACGGAAAATACTGCGCCTGCGCGGTGGCCGAATCCGGCTCGGACTGGGTCGAGATTCGTGTGATGAACACCGCCGACCGCACGTTCACGACCGATAAGATCAACTGGGTCAAGTTTTCCGGCGCCGAGTGGGCGCCCGATTCCAAAGGTTTCTATTACAGCGCTTACGACGCTCCTGAAAAAGGAGTGTTCTCTTCGCAGAACCAGTTCCTGAAAGTATATTACCACCTCCTCGGCACGCCGCAGTCGGCCGACAAGCTGATTTATATGGATGCCGAACATCCGCTGCGTTACTTCTCGGCATGGCCCTCGAAGGACGGCAAATGGCTCTTCATTTCCGCTTCGGAGGGTACGTCGGGAACCGAGATACTCTATAAGAAAGTTTCGGAGCCGAAATTCCGTACGCTGCTGCCGGGCTTCGATGCCGATTACGCGCTCGTAGAGTGCCGTGACGACCGGCTCTATTACATAACGAACAAGGATGCGGCGAACAATGCGCTGATGAAGGTCGACCTGAACGACCCGTCGAGCATAACGACGGTCATTCCGGAAAATGAAAAGAGCCTGCTCGAAAATGTGACCTCCGCCGGGGGATACTTTTTCGCCTCTTATCTGCAGGATGCGCAGAGCAAGGTCGTCCAGTACGGCTTCGACGGCAAACCGGTGCGCGACATCGCACTGCCTGGCATCTGCACCGCCGCAGGCTTCGACGGCGACGACGAGGCAGCCGAAATCTATTATTCGGTGTCCGGCTACACGGCTCCCGCCACGATCTATAAGTTGGATGTCGCCTCGGGCGAATCGACGCTGTTCAAGGCCCCGGACGTGAATTTCGATCCCGCGCTGTTCACCACCGAGCAGGTGTTCTACACCTCGAAGGACGGCACGAAGGTGCCGATGTTCATCACACACCGCAAGGATCTGAAGCTCGACGGCAAGAATCCGTGCTACCTCTATGCCTACGGCGGGTTCCAGATCAACCTCACGCCCGGTTTCCGTCCCTCGGCCATCATGTTCGTCGAGCAGGGCGGCGTCTTCTGCGAAGCGAACCTGCGCGGCGGCTCGGAGTACGGCGAGGCATGGCACAAGGCCGGGATGCTGGAGAACAAACAGAACGTCTTCGACGATTTCATCGCGGCGGCCGAGTACCTCGTCGCCAACAAGTATACCTCGAAGGACAAACTCGCCATCGCGGGCGGTTCGAACGGCGGACTGCTGGTTGGCGCCTGCGAGGTGCAGCGCCCCGACCTCTATGCCGTCTGCCTGCCGGCTGTCGGTGTGATGGACATGCTGCGTTACCACAAATTCACGATCGGCTGGGGCTGGGCCGTGGAGTACGGATCGAGCGAAAACGAGGAGCAGTTCGACTATATCTATAAGTATTCGCCCCTGCACAATATCCGCGAGGGCGTGCAGTACCCTGCGACGCTCGTGACGACCGCCGACCACGACGACCGCGTCGTCCCGGCACACTCGTTCAAATTCACCGCCCAGATGCAGCATTGCCAGGCGGGCGACGCCCCGATCCTGATCCGCATCGAGTCGAAGGCCGGACACGGCGCAGGCAAACCCACTTCGAAGCGTATCGACGAGGAGGCGGACACCTATGCGTTCCTGTTCCAGAACATCGGGGTGCCTTATAAACCCGTTGCGAAGTAGTTTTCGGTATATTGCCGGCTGCCTTCACTGGCCATGGAAGGCACCGGCCGATTTTTAGTCAGGTTAGTAAAATAAGGTATAATGAAAGTCTATAAATTCGGAGGTGCGTCGGTGAGGAATGCCGACGGGGTGCGCAACCTGCGCAAGATTATCGACGATGAGCAAAACCTCTTCATCATCGTTTCGGCCATGGGCAAGACGACCAATGCGCTCGAAAAGGTGTTCGAGGGGGTGCAGAAGGGCGACAAGGATCTTTCGCTGGAGAATGTCGCGGCACTGCGCGAGTACCATGCCGGGATCATCAACGACCTGTGGCACGGCCCGAAGAAGCTGGAGAAGGTCGATGCCCTGTTCGACGAACTGGAGCGCGTGGCTGTCGGTACGGTCTACAAGCCCGGGGATGCCGAACTGTGGTACGATACGATCGTGGCGTTCGGCGAGCTGGTGTCGACGACCATCATTTCGGAATACCTCAATTATGCCGGGGTGGCGAACCGCTGGATCGACATGCGCCGCTGCTTCCTCACGGAACAGCGCCACAAGGATGCGGGGGTCGACCTCGAGGCTTCGGAGCCGCTGCTGAAAAACGCACTGGCCGAGTGCGTCGAGAACATCTTCATCGGGCAGGGCTTTATCGGCGGGGCACCTGACGGGACGACCACGACGCTCGGCCGCGAAGGCTCGGACTACTCGGCGGCCGTGGTGGCGAACATCCTCGACGCCGAGTCGATGTCGGTATGGAAGGATGTGGACGGCGTGCTGAATGCCGACCCCAAGATTTTCCCCGACGCCGAGCAGATCGCCGAGCTGAACTACCTCGATACCATCGAACTGGCATACAGCGGCGCGCAGATCATCCATCCCAAGACGATCAAACCGTTGCAGAACAAGAATATCCCGCTCTACGTGCGTCCCTTCGGCGACAAACGCAAGCCGGGCACCGTGATCCGCGGCATGTCGGCGCCGGTCGTCGTGCCGATCCTGATTCTCAAGAAAGACCAGGTGCTGCTCACGATCCGCTCCCGCGATTTTTCGTTCGTGCTGGAGGAGAAATTCGCCACGATCTTCTCGCTGCTGGAGCGCTTCCGCATCAAGACCAACCTGATCCACAACTCGGCCGTGAACCTGAGCCTGTGCGTCGATAACTCGTGGCATATCGACGAGGCGATCGAGGCGCTGCGCGAGGCGGGCTTCGACGTGATGAAGGCCGAGAACATGGAGTTGCTGACCGTGCGCGGCTATACCGACGAACTGTGGCGCAAATACGCCCGCGGCCCGCAGGTCTTCGTGCGGCAGGCGACGCAGTCCACCGTGCGCGTGGTGCGCAAGCGCAGTTAGCGGCGGGATCGGACGGGGATCGGCGGATGCGCCGTGCCTGTATAAAACCGGAAGCGGCCCCGCAGGGCCGCTTCCGGTTCGCTATTTTATTTCCGAGCCTTGCCGCATGTTGCGCAGCACCGTCCAGGTCGAGTCGTCGCGGATCGCGCCGCTGCGTTTCATGTTCCAGATCGTGCGGGCGATGTATTTTTCGATGTCGCGCTGGAGGCGCTTGTAAAGCGGGCATTTGGTGTAGTTTTCGTTGTCGAGCAGTACGTCGCGGATCGAACGCAGCGAGTTGGTGTAGTTCGCCATCTCGTTCTTGAGCGCCACGCCCTGCTTCTTCGAAGCCGTGATCTTGGCGATCGACATCGCCCGCAGCTTCTCGCACACGGAGTTCAGCAGGATCATCACCACGTTGTCCATCAGCGTATGCCCGTGCATGAACAGGTAGGCGTTCTCGGGTGTCAGGCCGCGGCCCTTGAGCTGCTCCTCGAACTCCTTCATCGGCTCGATCATCTTCGGGTTGCGCCTGCGGAGCATCTCCTCGCGTTTGGCCACGTTGCGCCGGAGCCATTCGAGCGTTTTTTCGCCGTTGTCCGCCAGGTCGAGGTAGCCGATGCGCACCGCCGACTTGAAGTCGATGAGCGGAAAGACGTTCTCCGAGGAGAGCTGCGCCGAGTAGGCGTACCAGAGGAACAGCGGGTAGATCGTGCAGGAATATTCATGCATGAAACGCACGAAATCGAAGATGCGGGTATCGTTTTTGGTGGCCTTGACGCAGATGTTGTGCAGCGAGGGGGCGTAGCAGAGGAAGTTCTCGGTGGCGTAGGCGTAGGTGTGGAACATGTAGCGGGCGTTGTTGACCTCGCGCGACTGCTCCGTACGGTCGGCGAACAGGAAGTCGAAATCCGAGTCGACGCACAGGATCAGTTCGTCCGACGAGCGGGGGATCATGCCCATCAGCACCTTCTTGCCCTTGGGCAGGTCGGCGCGGTTGGGAACCGAGATTTCGAAACGCATGTAGGGGTTCTGGAAGTGGTCGAAGATGCCGCGCCAGAAAGCCACGTCCTCGTAGCCTTCGACATAAACCCTCACGAGCCGCTGGTCGGGGTTGGCCGGCAGCGGTTTGGGCAGCTCTTCGAGCGTGGCCGGGCGCGTGAACGGGTTTAATTTGCGCAGTTTTTCGCGGAACTTTTTCGCCATACGCTAACAAAGGTAATATTTTATTATTTTTGCACAAAATAAGACGTCCTAAAAGGACGTTCGATTCCTACTATTCGAACAATATGGCAGACAACGATTGGAAAGCGAGGCTCGGGATGGTCTACTCGACCAACCCCGATTTTCAATATGACACCGGCACGGCCCAAGGGCCCGTGACATTGCCCCCGGCGCAGCAGGATCTGCGCGTGTGGCTCGACCGCAAGCAACGCGGGGGCAAGGTCGTGACGCTCGTCAGGGGTTTCGTCGGGAGCGACGCCGACCTGCACGAACTGGCACGTCTGCTCAAGACCCGATGCGGCGTCGGCGGCGCAGCCAAGGACGGGGAGATCATCATCCAGGGCGACCACCGCGACCGCGTTGTGGAGATCCTCGCCAAGGGCGGCTACCGCTGTAAAAAAGCCGGCTCCTGAGATGCGCAGGCTGCTGTATACCGTACTGTTCCTGTGCGCCCTGGGCGTCGCGCCGAAAGCCGGTGCCCAGTATTATACGTGGGGTTCCGATCCCGCGGGACTGAAGTGGAGCACGATCCGCACGCCCGACGTGCGGATGATCTATCCCGATACCGTGTCGGGCGTGGCACGCCGCACGCTGTTCTACATCCGCACCGTGCAGCCCGACATCTCGTACGGGTTCCGCCACGGCCCCATGCGCATCCCCTTCGTCATGCACCCCGAGAATTTCCAGTCGAACGGGCTGGTGATGTACCTGCCCAAGCGTGTGGAGTTCCTCACTTCGCCGGCCATCGACGGCTATTCCATGCCGTGGTACAAACAGCTCGTGGCGCACGAATACCGCCATGCGGTGCAGTATAACAACCTGAATCGCGGCGTGATACGCGCCCTGAGCTACATCCTCGGGCAGCAGGGCTCGACTATCGGCCTGTTGTGCATGCCGATATGGGCGATGGAGGGCGATGCCGTGATGTCGGAAACCGCCATGTCGTCGTTCGGCCGCGGGTTGCAGCCTTCGTTCTCGATGGGCTACCGTGCCATGGGACGCGTGGGGCGCGATTACAAGGGGCGCCGCGACCGCCGCAACATCGACAAGTGGTTCTGCGGATCCTACCGCGACTATATCCCCGACCATTACGAACTGGGATACCAGATATGTTCTTATGCCTATGCGCGTTACGACGAGAACGTGTGGGACAGGGTGGCGTGGTTCGGTTCGCGCAACCCCTATATGCTGGCCACCACCCGCATCGCGCTCGAAAAATATTACGGCACGAACGTCCGTGAGCTTTTCCGTGAGACCTTCGACGCGTTGGAACGTCATTGGGATTCGCTGCCCCGAACCGGGGACAGCGCCGCGCCGCTCGTACCCATGCCCGAGGGAAACTACACGACCTACCAGTGGCCGCTGCCGCTCAGCGATACGACGGTGCTGGTGCTCAAGACCGATTACGACCGTCCGTCGCGTTTCGTGCGGCTCGACACCCGTACCGGTGCCGAGGAGCCGGTGTGCTATACGGGCCTGGTTTCGACCCGCCCCGCGATGTCCGGCGGGCGCGTATGGTGGACGGAGTACCGCCGTTCGAAGCTCTTCGAGCAGCGGGTCAACTCGCAGCTTTGCTACATGGATCTGGAGCGGGGGACGGCACGTACCTTCGCCGGGCGGCGCAATGCGCTCTATCCGACGCCGGCACCCGGGGAACTGGCCTGGGTCGAGTATAATCCCGACGGGACTTACTGGGTCGTGGTGCAGCGCGACGGGCAGCCCGAGCGGCGTTTCGGCACGCCCCGCCATGCCGAGATACACGGGCTGGCGTGGGACGACGTGACGCTGGCCTACTATGTCATCGTGACCGACGACGCGGGCATGTGGCTCGGACGCATCGACGACGAAGGGGTATCCCCCGTCACCCAAGGGGCTTATATCACGCTGAGCAACCTCAGGGCGGGCGGCGGGAAGCTCTATTACGGCTCGATCTCATCGGGCAGGGACGAAGCCCACTGCTACGACCTGATGGCCCGCCGCGAATACCGCATCACCACGTCGGCCTTCGGTTCGTTTTCCCCTGCGCCGTGGCACGATGCCGCGGACGGAGGACGGGTGTTGCTGACCACGTATGACCGCAGGGGGTACCGCGTCGCCGCACAGCGGGTCGCTGATAGTGTGCTGATCCCGGTCGCCCCCTCGAAGCTGCCGCTCAACGTCGTGAACCCCGAACGCAAGCGCTGGGACGTCGTGAACCTCGACACGGTGCGGTTCACCGGGGCCGATTCGCTGCGCCAGTGCGGCACGTTCCGCGCCAGGCGCTACCGCAAGGTGCCCAATCTGGTGAACGTACACAGCTGGATGCCCGTGGCGTTCAATCCCTTCGATGCCGTGGACGAGCATAATATCAACCTCAATCTGGGCGTTACGCTCCTGTCGCAGAACCTGCTGTCGAATACCGAGGCCTATGCCTCCTACGGCTGGAACCGCAACGAGGGTTCGCTCTTCAACCTCGGGGTACGTTACTTCGGGCTGGGCGTGCACCTCGACCTGGATGCGTCGTACGGCGGCAACCAGCTCTTCTATTCGCTGGTGTCGTACGATCCGAAGACGGGCGACCCCATTTACCAGAAGCGTCCCAGTCCCGACAAATACTACTCCATAGGGCTCTCTGCGACGCTGCCGCTCTATTTCCAGCGGGGGTATCACACCCGCCAGCTGTCGGTGTCTGCCGGCTGGAACTATTCGAACGGCATGGTCGCCAACCTCGACAAGATCGAATGGGACGGCGGGCAGATCACCAATATCCAGCGCATCGGCTTCCGCGAGGGGCTGCACAAACTCTCGTTCGGGCTCGGCTATTCCGACCAGGTGCGCATGGCGCACCGCGACTTTGCGCCCCGGTGGGGCTATACGCTCAGCACGCTGTATACGTTCAATCCCGCGAACGTGCATTTCAGCGACCTGATCTCGTTCTTCGGGCAGGCTTACCTGCCGGGCCTCGCTGCCCACAACTCGCTGAAAGTGGCGGCCACCTACCAGACTTCGGTCGGCGGCTACAAGTTCCCGGCGGGCTATGCGCCCCTGAGCTACAAGTCGACGCGGCTCATCCCGCGCGGCTTCTCGTCGGCGGACATCGTGTCGAACAATTATACGGCCGTGTCGCTCGATTACCAGCTGCCGGTGTGGTATCCCGAGGGCGGCATCGGGTCGGTGCTCTATTTCAAGCGTATCCGGCTCAACGCAGGCGGCGACTACGCACAGTTCCGCCGCCCTGCGGGCAAAGGCATGGATTGGCGGCGGATATGGTCGGTCGGCGGTGACATCGTGTTCGACATCAATGCTTTCCGCCAGCCTGCATCGGCGACGTCGACCTTCAAACTGTCGGTGTACCATCCCAGCAGCGGGGGCGTTTGGTGGGCCGCGGCCGTGGGGCTGCCGTTCTGATTGTAATAAATTTTGTATCTTTAGCGCAAATTTCAGGCCTATGGCACAAAGGAAAAAGGCGGGCATCAGCCCGAAAACGATAAAATGGATATGGGGGGTGGTCTTCGCACCCTTTGCGTTGCTGTCGGTCATGTTGCTGCTGACGGCCCTGGGGCTGTTCGGGCGTATGCCTTCGTTCGAAGAGCTGGAGAACCCGCGCAGCAACCTGGCCACCGAAATCTACTCCGAGGACGGCAAGGTGATCGGTTCCTTCTTCGTGCAGAACCGTTCTTATGTGCAGTACGAAGACCTTTTTCCGGCCGATTCGGCATTCCACATCCGGCTCGAAGGGCATGACGTGCCGCCGATCGTCGCGGCGCTGATCGCAACCGAAGACGCCCGTTTCCGCACCCATTCGGGGATCGACATCCCTTCGCTGGCACGTGTGGCGGTGAAAACCGTACTGTTGCAGAATACGTCGCAGGGCGGCGGTTCGACCATTACGCAGCAGTTGGCCAAGAACCTTTTCCCGCGCGACACGGTGCGCAACCGGGGGCGTATCGTCCGTTCGTCGAAGCTCGTCGTGTCGAAACTCAAGGAGTGGATCACGGCGCTGAAACTCGAATACAACTATACGAAGGAGGAGATCGCCGCCATGTACCTCAATACGGTCGAATACGGTTCGAACGCCTATGGCATCAAGTCGGCGGCGCAGACCTTCTTCAACAAGGAGCCGCACGAACTGAACGTGCAGGAGGCGGCCGTGCTGGTGGGGGTGGTGAACGCCCCGACGCGCTATTCGCCCGTGCGCAACCCCGAGAATGCCCTCGCACGGCGGAACCTGGTGCTTTCGCGCATGGAGGATGCCGGGGCGCTGACACGCAGGGAGCGCGACTCGATCAGCGCCCTGCCGATCGTGCTCAACTACAAGCCCGTGTCGCACAACGAGGGCACGGCGACCTATTTCCGCGAGATGCTGCGCCTTGTGATGAACGCCGAGCGCCCCAAGCGCAACCAGTTCTACACCGAATGGGATTACGACCAGGCCGTGAAGGAGTACGAGGAGAACCCGCTCTACGGCTGGTGCCGCAAAAACCGCAAGGCCGACGGTACGCCCTACAACATCTACCGCGACGGGCTGAAGATCTATACGACGGTCAACTCGACGATGCAGAAATATGCCGAACAAGCCGTGCAGAAGCAGATGCAGAGCGTGATCCAGCCCCGTATGGACGCGCAGTACCGCAATACGAAGACCCTCTTCATCGACGCGACGCGCGAGGAGAGGGAGCGGATCATGCGGCATGCCATCCGTTATTCGGATCGCTACCGCGAGATGGAGGATGCCGGGGCGAGCGCGAAGCAGATCATGGCGGCGTTCGACAAGCCCTGTTCGATGAAGGTCTTCACGTACCGGGGCGAGCGCGACACGCTGATGACCCCGCGCGATTCTATCCTGCACCACAAACGGATCATGCGCGCGTCGTTCGTGGCGCTCGATCCCCGCACGGGGTATGTCAAGGCGTATGTCGGCGGGCCCAACTTCCGCTATTTCAAGTACGACATGGCCAAGCAGGGCAAGCGGCAGATCGGATCGACCATCAAACCCTTCGTCTATACGTTCGCCATCGACCACCTGGGGCTGACGCCCTGCACGATGGTGCCGAACCTGCCCGTGACGATCGAGACGGCCAACGGTACGGCCTGGTCGCCCAAGGAAGCGGGCAAGGTCGAGTACGACGGCGTGATGCACCCGCTGCGCTGGGGGCTCGCCCGCAGCCGCAACAACTATTCGGCGTGGATCATGAAGCAGGCCAAGCAGCCCGCCGCCGTGGCCGACTTTATCCATAACATGGGCATACGCAGCTTTATCGACCCCGTGCCGGCACTCTGCCTCGGTTCCTCGGAGTCGAACGTCTTCGAGCTGGTGAGCGCCTTCTCGACCTTCGCCAACGAGGGCGTGCATACCGATCCCATCTTCGTGACGCGCATCGAGGACAGGCAGGGCAACGTCATCGCCAACTTCATCCCCCAGTCGCAGGATGCCGTGAGCGAGCGCACGGCCTATACGATGCTGACGATGTTGCAGGACGTGGTCAACTCGGGTACGGCCGGGCGGCTGAAATGGCAGTTCGGGCTCAACGACATGGAGATCGGCGGCAAGACGGGCACTTCGAACAAGAACCGCGATGCATGGTTCATGTGCGTGGCGCCCAAACTGGTGGCCGGCGCGTGGGTCGGTGGCGAAGACCAGGCAGTGCATTTCGTGGCGGGCGGCGAGGGCAGCGTGATGGCGCTGCCGATCGTGGGCGACTTCATGAAACGGGTCTATGACGACGGGCGCCTCGGCGTGAGCCGTGCCGATCAGTTCATCCGCCCGGCGATGATGCCGCGCTACGACTGCGACGAGGAGGTCGACCCCGACGAACGCCCTACGGAGCCCGGGATCGCCGAGGACGACAATTTCTTCGATTGATATGAATCCGGCCGGCCGTTGTGCCGGCCGATTTTTTTGCGGTTCGGCCCGAAATCGCTATATTTGCCCCCGGAGCTTCCGTGTACGGTTTGTCCGAGCGGGAACGATGGTCATTTTTTAACGATATGAAGATGAAAATTGCGATTGTGGGCGCCAGCGGGGCTGTGGGCCAGGAATTTTTGAAAATTTTGGAGGAACGCGACCTGGGGATCGACTCCCTGTTGCTGTTCGGTTCGGAACGCAGTGCGGGACGGACGTATAAATTCCGTGGGGAAGATATTACCGTCAGGCTGTTGCAGCACAACGACGATTTCAAGGGGGTGGATTTCGCCCTGACGTCGGCCGGCGCCGGGACATCGCGCGAGTTTGCGGAGACGATCACCCGGCACGGGGCCATTATGATCGACAATTCGAGCGCCTTCCGCATGGATGCCGACGTGCCCCTGGTGGTGCCCGAGGTCAATCCGGAGGATGCGAAGGACGCCCCGCGCCGCATTATCGCCAACCCCAACTGCACGACGATCCAGATGGTCGTGGCGCTGAAGGCGATCGAGGATCTTTCGCACATCCGCCGCGTACACGTTTCGACCTACCAGTCGGCCAGCGGGGCGGGTGCCGCGGCGATGGACGAACTGGTCGCGCAGTATGCCGAGCTGGGGGCCGGCAAGCAGCCGACGGTCGGTAAGTTCGCATTCCAGCTGGCCTATAATGTAATCCCCCATATCGACGTGTTCACCGATAACGACTACACGAAGGAGGAGATGAAGATGTTTCACGAGACACGTAAGATCATGCATTCGGACATCGCCGTGTCGGCGACATGCGTGCGCGTGCCGGTGATGCGTGCCCACTCGGAGAGCATATGGCTCGAGACGGAGCGTCCCGTGTCGGTCGCCGAAGCCCGCGAGGCTTTCTCCAAGGCGCAGGGCGTGGTGTTGATGGACGACCCGGCGGGCAAGGTTTACCCGATGCCGCTGTTCATCGCCGGCAAGGATCCGGTATACGTGGGGCGTATCCGGAAAGACCTGACCTGCGAGAGAGGCCTGACGTTCTGGTGCGTCAGCGACCAGATCAAGAAAGGGGCGGCGCTCAATGCCGTGCAGATATTGGAGACGCTGGTTTGACGGCCGGGAATTTAAAAAACAGGGAAAGGGGGAGGCTGCGGGTCTCCCTTTTTTTTATATCTTTGTTCCCGGCGTAAAGTTCGTGCCTTATGGAATCCAAGTTTTCAGCCCGTCTTGCAGAGTTGCCCGGCCCGGTGTGGGTGTTGGGGGCTTATGTCGTTTCCCGGCTGGGGGAGTGGGCGTTCGGGCTGCTCATGCAGCTCGTTTCGGGCTCGTGGCGGCTGGGCGGCGGCACGGCTTTGCTTTCCCTGATCCCTGCGGCCGGTGTGGCGCTGCCCGTCTGCGTGCTGTGGGGCTTGGCCGGCCGGAGCCCCTACGGGTTGTCGCTCGCCCGCTGGTATGCCGGGCTGCGTGTGGTGTTGCATTTCGTTGCGCTGCTCATGCTGCTCTTTTCCGGATACGACCCGCATCTGTACGGAGATACCGAAATGTTTATCCGGGGCATTGCCCGGAATGTCGTATGGGGCGCCCTGTGGTTCCTCTTCCTGCTTTATCTGGAGCGCTCCCGTGCGCTGGATGCCGCGATGTCCGGGGAGCGCCGCAACCTGCCCCTGTGGTGCGTTGCCCTGATGGTCGTGGTGTTGGCGATGACGATGTAGGGTGTGCTGCCGGAGCCCTTGGCTCGGGCGTGCGCGCTTTATTATGCCTGCAATCGGAGAAGGCCCGTTGCCGGGTCTTCGTATGGCACATTTTGGGCCTGAAGTTAGCGAATTAGAATTTTTTATTGTAATTTAGAGTCGCAACAGTCCCGAAAAAGAGGTGCTGAAGTTGTATTTTCCGAATATATTCTATATATTTGTGATACATACTGACTAACACGGAAAGTGTAAGTTTATTCTCGAGTGGTAAATCTTGCAAATTAATACTGAGAAGAGAATAAGCCAGCATTTCTCCGCGTCTTATCCGTTTACGGATATAGGCGTGGGACTGTTGCTTATTTTATTCTCGAGGTTTTGCAAGAACCTTCCCACTCTGAAATATAGCTACAGCACCACGCTTTCCTTTTTTTAATTTTACTTGTATTGCTTAGTCCCCGGGTGCGGGGGACTGCGGCTGCCATGTCCCGTCATATAGAGTGTGATTGCCTAACCCTTTTAATCTTAGTTATATATATGAAAAACTGTTTCAAAACTGTCTTGGCCGCTGTGGCCGTGCTTGTTTCGCTGGGCGCTTCGGCCCAGGACGATCCTTCGAAGGAGACTGTCATCATCAATCCCTTTACGCACACCTCCGCTGTCAGCCAGGCAGCCTGTGACAACATCCGCGCGGCCGTCCTGTCGGGTTTTGCCGACCGCGGCCGTTTCCACATCGTCGACGCACTGACCGACGGTACGCTGTCGAAGCTCTATGCCGACCGTAACGTCGAGGATGTGGTGAACGATGCCAACTGGAAGACCGAAAGCGAAGCCGCCTACAAGGCGTTGGGTGCCAGAAAGGTTGTCATCGGACAGGCCAACAACGTTTCGTTCTCGCAGTTCAAGTCGGATATCGACGGCAAGATGTACAACAAGGCCGAGGTGACCTATTCGCTGAAGGTATATAACATTGCCGACGGCGCCATGATCGGTTCGGAAGACCTCTCGGTTTCGGGTATCGACGCCGATTCGAAGGACGGTGCATTCAACGACGCGATGAAAGACCTCCGCAAGGGCATGGTCGGGTTCGTGGACAAGCATTTCAAGTTCGAGACCTATATCCTCGAGCTGGGCGAGGCTGACAAGAAGGGCCGTGTCAAGGAGCTCTATATCTCGGGCGGTACGGAGATGGGCGTTGCCAAAAAGACCCGTTTCAAGGTGTTCCTGGAGCGTAAGATCGGCCCGAAGGTAACCAAGTCGGAGATCGGCACCATCGTGGCTGTCGAGGTGATGGAAGGCGTTACCAAATGCCAGGTCGCTTCGGGCGAGGACGCCATCAAGGAGAAATTCAACAACGGCGACAAACTGGTCGTCATCCTCGACAAGCAGGGGACGGCGGCAGGCGGTTTCCTCAAAGGGCTCGTCGGTGCATAAATTTACCGCATATAATTCTTTTGGAAACGATCTCCGGGGTGTCGCTGATGGTACCCCGGGGATTTTATCCGTTCAAACTTAAAATATTTATCAGATGTTTAGGAAGTCCGTATTGTCAGTCATCGTTGTTCTCTTGTCGGCGCTTTTTCCCGCCTCCGCACAGAATTATACGACCGATGCCATCCTGAAACGCACGACCGGAAAGATCGCTACGCTGGAATGTTCGGGGATCGCCCGTACGAAGAAGGAGGCGATTGAGATGGCTAAGAAATCGGTGATCTACACTTATTTATATAACGGTATAGACGGCCTGAACGACAACAAACCCCTGTTGGGCAGCAAACCCTCGGCCGGAGCGGCCCAGTATGTCGGACAGTTGCTCGGGACGACCCGTTATGCCAACTACATCCGCAGCTGCACCATCGCCGACAAGACCAACAAGACCGCCGCCAAGGACATCCAGGTCTTTGCGACGATCGACCTCTACACCGAATCGCTCGAGCGCGACCTGGTCAACAACGGCATCATCGGGCGCAATGCCGCCGATATAGCGCTCTCCGAAACCCAGGAGATGATCGCCATGCCGACGGTGATGGTCGTGCCCTTCCGCAAGAGCGGCCAGTCCTACGAAGAGGCCATCCGCGACAATTCGGATATGCGCATGGCCATTTCGAAGGTCAACGAAGGTTTCATCAAGCAGGGCGTGGAGACCAAAGACCTGCTGACGTCGCTCAATAACGCCAACACCTACCAGGTGCGCATGGGCGACGGCATGTCGCTCGACGATGCGATCCTCATCAACTCGGGTGCCGACGTCTCGGTGAGCGTCGATATCAACCAGGATGTGAACGACGGCGGGGTGCGCGTGTCGCTGACCCTGCAGGCGATCGAGATCGCCACGGGCAATACGCTGGCCACCAAATCCGAAATTTCGGGGCGCAAACGCACGACGGCCGACGTGCTGTGCGGCGTGATGGCGCAGGCGATGGTCGGCGACTTCATGAAGCAGATATCCACACGCATGGCGACCAAGATTTCGACCGGGCAGAGCGTGGCCGTGCGCTTTACGATCGACCCCGGATCGGCCATCAACATGGATACCGAGATCAACAACATCATGCCGTTGTCGGACATCCTCGTTTCGTGGGTGAAGCGCCATGCCAAGAACGGCAAGTACCATACGCAGGGCCGCACGAGCACGCTGCTGGCTTTCAGCGATATTTTTGTGGACAACTCCATGGAGGACGGTATGCAGTCGGACGTCAATGATTTCGCGCTGGCGCTCTACCAGTACCTCAAGGGGCTGAACCTCTCCGTGTCGCGTACGATCACGGGTAATTCCATCGACGTAATCATCTACTAAACAACAGACCATGAATCTGCTTCGTAAACTATCGTTCTCGCTGGCGTTCGTGCTGGCCGCGCTGTCGCTCCGGGCCCAGGCCGTAATCGACCTCTCGGCCTATATCGACCAAGAGACGGCCGCGCAGCTGGGCGACAACAATGCCGCGGCCCTCAAAAACAAGATCAGCAAGATCATCACCCGCAACGGCATGGCCGATGCCGCGGGGCTTTTCGTCGTCACGCCGACGCTTACGATCACCGACGACGGGGCGGTCGATACGGGGATGACCACGCTGCACGTGCTGCGTGCCGACCTGACCCTGTCGGTCAAAAACCTTTTCGAAGATACTGTTTTCGGAAGCCAGACCATATCGCTCCAGGCCAACGGCAAAAGCATGGAAGCCTGTATGCGGTCGCTGATCAACAAGGTGAACGTCAACGACGCGCGTTTCGCCAAGCTGATCGGTGACGTGCAGCAGGGCATCGCCGACTATTATACGCGCCAGATGCCGAAGATACTCGCCAAGGTCAACTCACTCGTCGCCCGTGAGGAGTACGAGGATGCGATGGCGGCGCTGGCCGTGATTCCCGAGAGTGTCGACGAATACGAGGCGGTCGAGGAGCTCAAGGTGCAGGTCTACGACAAACTGCTCGCCGGCGAGGTGACCCGTGCCGTTGCCCAGGCCGATATTCTGGTGCGCCAGGGCGATATCGACGGGGCGCTGGAGTTGTGCCGTGCGTGCAACCCCGTGAGCCCGAACTACGGCGAGGTGATCCGGTTCCTCAACCGCCTCGATGCGCAGGCTGCGGCGGCCGAAGCCGCGGCGATGGAGCAGGAGTTGCGGAAAATGGATGCCGAGGCAATGCGCGCGCGGACGCAGCAGGAGGCTGCCGTCGAGGCGCAGAGCCTCAAGGCCGAGCGTGCCGAGTCCTCTGCCAAGAAGGGCAAGTCGCTGGGCGAATGGCTCTTCGGACTCTGATCGAACGATTGTCTGATTAATCTGGAAGTACGATGAAAACCTGTCCTGTCTGCGGAAATAGAATGGAGGATTCGCAGCACCTATGCCCGGATTGCGGCGCCGACTACGTCGAGGCCGTCGTCAACGATATTGCCTCCGGTGCGGGGGCGGATTCCCGGCTGATGCTCGCGAGCCTCGAAGAGGGGCTTGCCGGGCTGGATGCCGTGCCGCTGCCCGCCCTGGGCGATACGGCCCGTAAGATGCTCCCTGCGCTGTGCGCTGCGGCGCTGGTATTTTGCCTGCTCGCTGGGGCCGCTACGGGCGCCAATATCTTCTACCTGCTGGCCGCCGTCGCGCTGGTGCCGCTGGTCGTGTCGCTGCTTGCCCGTATGCAGGGGAAACTGCGGTTGAGTGCCGGCGAAGTGGTCGTAAGGGCCGCCGCGCGGGTCTTTGCCGAGGATGCCGCTTCCGTGCGGGAGCGGTTTGCCGGAGATGCCGAGGTGCTGGCCCGGCTCGATGCCATGCAGCTGCGGCTGGATGACGCCCTTGCACGGCAGACGTCGGCGCATGCGCAAAACCGCCGCAAGGTGACGGTCATTGCGGCCGTCGTGCTGATTTGCTGCTCTGTGGGTGCCGGGGCATTGGCCGTGCGCAACCATGCGGCCCGCGAGGCCCAGGCCGCCTATGCGGCGCAGCCCGAGTGGGTCAGGTTGCGCGACAGCTACGCCGACGCGGCCGGCGACGACGAATATGCGGGCAAAGACCTGCGGATCGCCGTCGTGCGTGCCATGCTCGCCGACGGGCAGGGCGCTGCGGCCGAGGATTTTTTCTTCGCCCATTGCCAGGGCAAGGTCGGGGATGCCGATTGCGCCATGCTGATCGCCGGCCATTATAAGGCGGAGAAGGATGCTGTTGCGCTCGACGCCTTTGCCGGCAAAGTGTCGCTGCGCTACGATTCCGATACGCAAAAGGTTAAATCCCTAACGAAGTGACCCGATGAAGCGTTTATTATCTATTTCGCTGCTTTTGGCGGCACTCTGCATCTCGACGGCGGCTTTTGCCCAGAAGGACAAGGTCGTCGAGGCGAGCAGCAAACGGAAGCCGGCATGGATCGGCAGTTCCGACCGGTCGCATTTTGCGGTGACTGAGGTGGGGAGACCCTTGCCGCCGCCTCGGGGAAATGCATGGCCTCGATCCGGCAGTATATCGTCAATGCCGTGGCCGTGAATGTCTCGTCCGTCGAGAAGATGGCGACGCGCCAGATCACGCGCGACCAGCTGGTCACGGCGATGAGCGACTATTCGTCGGCGCTGATGACCGAGGCCGGGCAGCTGCCCTACCTGAACAACATCACCCTCTCGAACGCCGAGGCGGTCTACTGGGAGCGGATATACAGCAAGAAGACCAAGACCTACCGCTATGAATATTCGGTGCTGTACCCCTTCCCGGAGCAGACACGGCGGCAGCTGATCGAGGCTTTCGTGGCCATCGACGACGCCAAGCAGGCCGAGTATGAACGGCTGCGGCGCGAACTGGGCACGATTACGGACATAGACCGTATCCAGCTGGCGGTAAACGAGCTGGACGGGTTGTACGACTATTTCTTCGACGCCACCCGCAAGGGCGATGTCGAGACCCTGCGGCGCAATTACCGGGCACTGTACCATGCCGTGTCGATCGAGGTGGAGTCCGAGGCGCCGGGCGAGTGCGTCTATTCCCTGCGGCTCGACGGCCGTCCGGCCACGACCGCCGTGCAGCCGCGCCTGAAAAGCGAATCGGTGCTGGAGATGGCCGTCAAGCCCTATGGCGACGGCCGCTACCTGCTCTCCTATGATCCGCAGTACGCTTCGCCGACCGATATCAACAAGATCGAAGTGCTCTACCTGTTCGGCGGTGCGCGCGTGTCGCAGACGATCTTTTTCAATCCGGCCGGGGACGCCGTTTCAGTCCGGCCCAAGGGCACGCTCAGGATCGAACAGTCCGGCGGGGTGATCCGCGGGACGATGCAGCTGCGCGTAAGCGGGACGGCGGCCGAGGTGCGGCGGATCGTGCTGTTCAACCCGGCCGACGGGGCCCGGATCGTGGCTGAAAGGATCGAACCCTCGCAGCTCGCCGGGGGCGATTGCAGCGTAACGTTCGAGGCGCAAGGCTCGATAAGCCCCGCAACCGACGGGGTGGACGTCCTCAGGGGAAGCATCGGATTCGGGAATCCCGCCGACGGGAAGGCCTCCGAAGCCGATTTTACATTGCACTATAAACTTACAACCAAATAATCCGAAAGATGAAAAGAACCCTTATTGGAGCTATCGCTCTCCTGCTCGCTGCCGGCGCCGTGTCGTGCAGTTCGTCGAAAAAGGCCTCCGGGCCCGCTGCCCCTGCGGGCATGGTCGAAGAGGCTATTCCGTTCAGCGGCGCACAATACCGCAGCAATGCTGAATATTACCGTGCCGTGCAGAACGGCGTGAGCACCGAGCGCAGTACGGCGCAGAAGATCGCCATGCAGAATTGCCGCCAGGATCTTGCCGCGGCCATCCAGGCCGATGTGAAGCTCGTCATCGAGAACTATGTGAAGAACCAGGATACGGGCGTTTCCGCCGAGCACAAGTCGCAGTATCAGGAACTGGCTTACACGGCCGTCGGCCAGCAGTTGCGCGACGTGCAGGTCGTCGAGGAGAAGATGTTCCGCCAGGACAACGGCTCGTTCCGTTACTATGTCTGCATGCAGCTTCCCAAGGCTGCCCTGGAGGCAGCCATCGAGGATGCTATCGCCAAGGATGCCAAACTCAACCTGGAATTCGACCGCGCCCAGTTCAAAAAGATCTTCGAGGAGCAGATGGCTGCTTTCTCGCAGCAGTAGCCCTGTTGGCCGGCACCATGTCCAATCGAGAGACGGCGCTCCCCTCGTCCGAGGGAAGCCGCCGTCTTTTACCCGTAACCGCTCCGCCTATGAAACGCTATCTGACCCTGTTGCTCTCGCTGCTTTTCGTGCTTCCCCTGCCGGCGCAGTCCCGCCGGGAGGCGTTGCTGGAATACCAGGCGCGCCGCAGGCAGGCCTATACCGAATTCCGGGACAACTACCGCAAGGCGTGCGCCGACTTCATGCGCAAGCGCTGGGAGGCTTTCCGCGCCGAGGCTCCGGTACCCGTGCCCGAACGCCGGGAACCCGACATCCCCGTTATGAAACGCCCGGATGCGCCCTCTGTGCCGACGCAGGACAGGATGCCTTACGACAAGGTAGTCGACCTGCCCGAGCCGGCTCCGAAGCTGCCCGATGCGCCCGGGATTGCGGAAACACCTGTGCTTCCCGGTAAACCCGCCGCGGGAAAGGGGGCCGGGGATAACGGTGCGCAGCAGGGGCGGAAACCCGCCGCGGGGACGGACGCCGCGGCTCCGGCGGTGGATGTTTCGCGTCCCTTCAAGTTCACGTTCTACGGCACGGGCTGTTCCGTATCGCTGGCTGCGAAACACCGCTTCAACCTCGCCTCGGTGCAGGAGAACAGCGTGGCCAATGCCTGGGAAGGTGTTTCGCGAGGTTCATACGATGCCGTGGCGGCGGAGTGCGTGGCGCTGAAAAAGGCGCTGGGGCTCAACGACTGGGGTTATTACGACCTTGTGCGGACACTCGCCGACGGATTCTGCGGCCCCAAAACGAACGAATCGGTCGTCCTGCAATCGTTCCTGATGGCCGAGGCGGGCTATAAAGTGCGCATGGCGCGCGGCGACGGCCGGCTGTTTCTGTTGCTGGCCACCGACGGGCAGGTCTATGCCCGTCCCTATTTCAATATCGACGGCCAGGTATTTTATATCCTGGACGATGTCCCGCGGGCCGCGTCGTACAATATCTGCAATTTCACGATCCCCGGGGAGCGGCCTTTGTCGCTGGCGATGCCCGCGCCGCCCCTCTTCGCGCAGAAACCCGCGGCGCCCGCCGTCCGCAATTTCGACGGCGTGGTTTCGACGACGGTGACGGTAAACCGCAACCTGATGGATTTCTATACGAATTATCCGCCCTGCCACTGGAGCGTCTATGCGGCCACGGCGTTTACCGCCCCGGTGCGCGGGCAACTCTATCCCCCGCTGCGCGCCGCAGTGGCCGGGAAGGGCGAACGCGAGGCAGCGGAACTGCTGCTGCACTACCTGCACAGGGCCTTCCCCTACAAGACCGACGAAGCGCAGTTCGGCGTCGAGCGGACACTCTTCGCCGAGGAGATGTACTACTATCCGTACAGCGATTGCGAAGATCGTTCGATCCTCTTTGCGCGGCTGGTCAAAGACCTGCTGGGGCTGGATGTCGTGCTGCTCTATTATCCGGCGCATATCGCCACGGCGGTATGCTTCCGCGACGACGTGAAGGGCGACTACATGCAGCTCGGCAACAAACGCTACGTAATCTGCGATCCGACCTATATCGGCGCCGGCGTGGGCGAGGCAATGCCCGACCTGAAACGTACGCCGGCCGAAATCGTCCGGATTGACTAACCCTTAAAAACCGATTCGCGATGTTTTGTCCCAATTGTGGAAAAAAATGCGGTGATAACGACCTTTTTTGCGGGGGCTGCGGCACCCGCTTGCCTGCACGCCCTGTAACGGCATCCCCCGCGGCTGCAACGGCACCCGTTGCCCCGGCTGTCCGGGCTGCGGGCGATACCCCGGCGGCTTCGGCCACGCATGGCGCCGGAATCCCCTCGGGATGCGGGGCGGCATCCGTCGCAAGCGCCCGGGCAGCCGCCCGGGCCGGAAGCGGCGCGGCTGCGGGCTCGAAGGAGCCGGCGGGGCCTATGGCCGAGGGTGTCATCTTCACCAACCTGCAGGCTCTGGCCCGCAAATTCGGAACCGATGCCGTGGCGGTGCGCAAGTTGCTCGCCGCCTATGCCGAAGCATCGGCGGCACACGGCATCCGTTACCGCATCGTCGATGCCGGCGACTATGTTTTCCTCAACCCCGAGGCCGGGCGCAACCGCGCCGTGGCGCTTTCACCGGCCGATTCGTGGGTCGAACACGGTTGCCTGCTGGCGGACTATTACCGTTTCGGGCGCAGCACGGCCGACGATGAAACCAACTACCTGTTCATCGTCGGAGGCGCCGATGTCATTCCCATGCCCGTCCTGCCGCAGTATATCTCCGATCCCGATTACAGCGATACGGACATCGACTCCGATATCCCTTATGCCTACCTGCTGGGCGAGCGGACTTACCCCATGCTGGGGACGGCCGAAATTTTCCAGTACGAACAATATTTCCATACGGGACGCCTGCCGTTGGCACATGACGCGTCGCTGGACGACCTGGCCGGATACCTGCGCCGCGCGGCCAAAGCCCCCGGTTCGATGGCCGTGGGCAGGGCTTACGGGCAGACCGACCTCACGTGGCTTTCGGCCTCGGCTTCGGTCAGCGAGCCTTTCCGCCGCAACCGACTCTTCCGGGGCGACATGCGGCTCGATGAGCGTATCTATACGCAGAACCTTTTTGTCAGCCCCTGCGTCGAGCGTTCGATCGTCGACAAGGTTTTCGACCGGGGTGCGGACTTTTACTATTTCAACCTGCACGGCAGCGATGCCCCGACCGCATGCAGTTTCTATGCTTCCTACCAGCAGCAATGTTACGAGGCAGTCACGCCCCGGCAGCTGGCGTCCGCCGAGAAACCGAACGTGGTGGTGACCGAGGCGTGCTATGGCGGAAAATTCCAGGATTACGGCCGCGGCGAGACGATGCTGCTCGCGGCGATGGGCGACATGACGCTGCTCTACCTGGGGTCGTCGCGCATCGCGTGGGGTGCTTCGAAGAGCAGTTCAGCAGCCGACCTGGACAATGCCGACCGCCTGACGAACGTCTATATGGCCAAATTGCTCGAGGGGTATACGGCCGGCGAGGCATTCTACATGGCACGGCAGAGCTTCTTCGATTATAACGACGGTTACTTTACGCCCCACCAGGCACTTACGATCGTCGAGTTCAACCTTTTCGGCGATCCGTTCCTGCATGTGGGCGTGCGCCGGGAGGGGGCGAAGGCGCATCCCCGGGCGGTGAAGGCGCTGGCGAAAGGCGCAGTCAACGCGGTCGTCGAACGCAAGTGCGTCTATGAAGCCGCTCCGGCCTCGTTGCTCGACCGGGTGCGCAGCGCCGTCGACCGCAACCTGTCGCTGATCCGCGCCGCTGTCGACCGGCAATTGTACGAACAGCTGGGGGTCGAACCGCGCAGCCTGTCGACCGTCACCCGCATGAAATACGGCAACGGAGACGAGTTTTATGCCTTCAATTACCTGCAGACCGACGATACCATAAGGAGCTGCCATACGGCGACCGCCGACCTGAAAGGAAACGTGAAATCAATCATATCAACCAAATAGAACGACTACTATGAAATGCCAGAATTGTAATTCCGAACTCCTGGAGGATGCGAAGTTCTGCACGACGTGCGGTACGCCCGTCGCCGCTGCGCCCGCAGGCCCCGTGTGCCCGAAATGCAATGCCCCGATGCTGCCCGACGCAAGGTTCTGCACGACGTGCGGCGCTGCGGTCGAACCCGCCGCTGCCGAGGCGCCCCAGGCGCCGGACGGGCAGGCTGCCGGAGGCGGCGAGCTCGCCACGGTGAAACAGAAGATTTTCTGGAATATCCAGAAAGGCGAAGTCGCCTGCCGGGTCAATGAATCGGAGTTTATCCGCTACGATTCGGCGCAGGGGCTGATCGTAAACGACGGCACGACGGCGTATATCAAGGCCAACGGCAAGGTGCTGGCCGAAATCCACGGGGGCATCTACGATTTCGTAGATCCCGACGAGCTCAAGCGCGTACTCGAAAGCCGTACGGGCGGGGCTGCGGGGCTGATGGCCGGCAGCGGCCGTTTCCTGATAAACGCCCTGCTGGGACGCCGCGTGAAGGACAAGTTCGACGACAAGGACGCTCCCGAACGGCAGCGCTCGCTCGATGCCGTGATCGAGAGCATGAAACGGCACGAGGCTTTCTCGCTGCTGCTCAAGCTCGACAAGAGTTTTTCGCTGGTATTCGGTTCGGGAACGGCCGAGGATATGGCCGAGTTCAGGCCGATGTCCGTGCGCACGAAACTGCTGGACTTGCAGGTCGGCCTGCGCGTGATTTTCCGTATCGCAGATTTCAATCGTTTCGCCGAATATTTCCTGACGGACGAGCCCGTCGCCACGACCCGCAGGATTGCGGAGAAGTTGCAGCCCGTAATGCAGAATGCCGTGCAGGCCGTGATGCAGGATCGCCAGGTCGAAGGCACGTCGATCCCGGCGGAGGTCGCCGAGGCGATCACGGCCAGGATCGTCGCTTCCGGCGACCAGTTCTACGGCCTTGCGCTGGAGCGCGTGGCCGAAGTGGTGGCTTCGAACGAAGACCTGGAACGCCTGCGCAGCCTGAGCCGCGAACTTTACCTTTCGGAGCAGGAACTCGACTACCTGCGCCGCACCAACGATTTCCGCAACCGCCTGGCTGCGGAGACCAATTCGCAGGCTATTGCCGATGCACGCAGTGACATGCAGCTCTATGAGGGGTTGCAGCAGGTCAATAAAGACCGCCTGCTGGCCGACGACGAGCTGGATAAGTTCTACACCGTGCTTTCGCGCGAGAAACGGATCCGCGATGCCCGCAGCGAGGACGAGGTGGAGGCTGCACTGGCCGACATCGAAAAGACCGGGCTGCTGCGCGAAGAGGACGTCGACAACCTGCGCATCGACGTCGCCGAGCGCCGTTACCGCCGGGGCGAGGCGATCAAGCTCATGCAGCTGCGCGACCAGATCGAGTTCGAGAAAGTCCGCACGGCGGGCGAAGGGCAGATCGCCGTGGAGCAGATGCGCCAGGGGCTGGAGTTGCAGGAGCTGACGCTCGCGCATCGCAAGCGCGAGGACGAGTATTCCGACGAACGCCGCGCCCGGGAGCGCGAGCTGCAGCGGGCAGACCGCCAGTCGGAGATGGAATTGGACAATGCCGAGATGGATGCCCAGATCGAACGCCTGCGCAAGGTCAAGGAGCTCAACCGCGAGGACAAGAAGATGGATTTGGATCACGAGCGCGAGATGGAGCGCCTGAAGCAGGAAGCCCTCGACAAGAAGGCGCGGATGACGGCCGAGCAGCTGATGGCCGTGGCTGCGGGCGAGAACCTCGATTCGCAGGCCGCGGTGAAGTTCGCCGAGTCGTTCTCGGCGGGAAAGAACGCCGAACAGGTGCAGCAGGCCGCCGATGCCCGTATCGCCGACTCGCAGCGCCACGAAGACCGTATGTTGGAGATGATGCGCGAGATGAAGGATATGGCCACGACCATGACCGGGCACATCGTCCAGAACAAGGATGCCGAACGCGACCGTTACCGCGAACGGATGGAACGCCAGGAAGACCGCGTGGACAAGACGCAGGACAGTGCCCTCGAATATGCGACGCGCAACAACCAGCAGGCGGCCGCGAAGCCCCAGGCGCAGGCTCCCCAGTCCGTCGGGCGGGTATGTCCCGACTGCGGTACGGTAGCCGTGCAGGGCGTGCGTTTCTGCGCCAACTGCGGGCGGGATCTCAAATGAGCACGGCCATGGAGAGATACCAGGGAGTAATACTGATCCGGTTGCAGAATGCCGGGTCGAAATCCGAAGGGCATTATGCCTTTCTGGTGCGCGACGACGACATGAGCGTCGTGAAGCTCTGCCGCGATGGCGCGGTGCCGGCCGACGACCCCTATTTCGTGCCGTTCGACCGGCAGGAGGTCGTCGTCACGGGAACCATGAGCCACGGGTGGCTGGTCGCCTCGGCGGTCGAGCAGGCCGTTGCCGGGGATGAGGCTGATAGTGAAACCGAAGAAAACAACGAACAAGCATGAAAACATGTCCCAAGTGCGGTTACGATAAACTCGCCGATACAGCCCGCTTCTGTCACAAGTGCGGTTGCGACTGCGCTGCGGTGCAGGTGGAACGCACGTCGGCGGCCGAGGAGCCGGAAGCCGCGCCGCTCGTCGGCGATAAGAACCTGATCAATGAAAGTACGATCATCGGCAAGCAGGAGAAATACGAGGCGTCGAATATCACGATCCACAACAACATCACCGAGGATCATTCGCACACGACGATCGTGTGTGCGGTTTCCGGCAAGCGTATCTACTTAGACCACAGTGTCGTGTGCCCGAAGTGCGGCAAGCAGGTGGCGTTGGAATATTATGTCGAGGCGTCGAAGCGCTGCGAGAACTGCGAGCAGCAGGCGCGCGAGGAGTACCGTGCGTTCGTCGTGCGGACGACGGGGGCCGGGCCGCTCGATGCGGCGTGCAAGCAGCAGTTGGATGCCGAAGCGCAGCGGTTGCAGATAGACGCCGCGACGCAGGCTTCGATCCTCAGGGCGCGGCAGCAAAAGCCCGCCGGGAAATCTGCCGAGCTCACCTCCGTGCAGCGTGCCGAACTGGAAGCGGCCGTGTCGCGCCTGATCACGGCGACGGAGCCCGAACCGGCGCAGAAAAGCCTCGAAGCCCTCACCGTGCTGCACGAAAATTCGTCGAACTACGAGGCCGACTACTGGTATTTCCTCGCGCGGGCGGTCGTCTGCCCGGAGGAGTCGGTGAAGGCCTATGAAGAGGAGCTGACCGACGATTACTGGCAGCGGTACTGGGGATTCCTGGGCTACTGCAACACCGGGTCGCCCAAGGGCGGGGCTGCGGTCGACCGCCTGAGGTCGGTGTTCGGCCAGCGCGAGGACGACATCCGGCTGGCCGAGGCGATCTATTACCTTGCCCGGGGATTCGATGCGTTCGAGACCTCGATGCTGGGACGTGCCGGAGAGCTTGCCTCGTCGGTGCGGCGGGAGTACCTTTCCAAGCCGTTGGTGCCCGTCTACGATACCTTGCAGCGGCTTGTCCGCGAAAATATCCGGCTGGAGGAGAAATACACCCCGATGGAGACTTTTGTCTTCGTGGATGTTTTCCGTGCCGGGAAGTATATCGAATACCTTTGTGCCGAGCAGGCGCGCAAGGAGCAGGAAGCCCGTGAGGCCGAGGCGAAGCTGGAGCGCGAACGCCAGGCCGCCGCGCAGGCCCTCCGCCGGAAGCAGGCCGAGATGTCGGCCGACCGCTCTAAACGCATGGAGCAGGAGATGGCGCGCCTGGGCGGTGCGAAACCCGCGGCGACGCAACAGGCGGATTCGAAAGCCTTTGCGGGCTACGAGACGGTCGTGCCGGGGACGAAGAAGCGGAACTGGGGAAAGACGATCCTGATCGTGGTGGTATGCCTGATCGCGCTGATCGGGCTGCTGTTCCTGATTCCGGCTCCCGAATCGCTGCAATAGAGGCTGGGCTGCGGCTGTGGCTGCGGACCCGTCGGGGGTTTCTGTTCCCGGGCGATGGACTCGGGTTGCGGACTTCGGGGGCGGGCCGTTGCGGCCGACGAAAATAAACCGGGCAGGGTTTTTCCCTGCCCGGTTCGTTATATTCTATTCCGCGGATGCTGTCCGGTGGAGCGGCGGACGCATCTTCGGGTTCAGATTTTGTCCAGTTCCACGGTGAAATGCCGCAGGATCGGGGCTTCGAAGGTGATGCGGTAGCCGGTGGTGATCTCTGCGCGGCGCTCGTAGATGTTGCGGCAGGCCGCGGCGATCACGCGGATGTGGTTGTCCGAGTAGACCCGCCGCGGGATCGCCAGGCGCAGCAGTTCCAGCCGCGGGTAGCGGTTCTCGTGCGTATCGGGGTCGCGGTCGGCGAGGATCGAGCCGATCTCCACGCCGCGGATTCCCGCCTCCAAATAGAGCTCCACGGCGAGCGTCTGGGCGATAAACTGTTCCTTCGGCAGGTTGGGGAGCACTTTTTTCGCATCGACGAAGATGGCGTGTCCGCCGGCCGGCCGCTGGTAGGGTACGCCGTATTCGTCGAGCAGGTCGCCCAGCAGTTTCACCTGGCGGATGCGGGCGTCGAGTTGTTCGTATTCGGTATTTTCGTCTAGTCCCACGGCCAGCGCATCCATGTCGCGGCCCGACATGCCGCCGTAGGTCACGTAGCCCTCGAACATGATGCTGAAGGTCATGGCCTGCCTGTAGAGCTCTTCGCTGCGCATGGCCACGAATCCGCCCATGTTCACCACACCGTCCTTCTTGGCCGAGATGGTCATGATGTCGGCATAGGTGTAGATTTCGCGGACGATCTCCTTGATGGTCTTGTCGGCATAGCCCTCCTCGCGGGTCTTGATGAAATAGGCGTTCTCGGCGAAGCGGGCCGAGTCGAGCAGCAGGGGTACGCCATAGCGGCGGCAGACTTCGGCCGTTTCGCGGATGTTGCGCATCGACACGGGCTGGCCGCCGGCCGTGTTGTTGGTGATGGTCAGCACGACGCACGGGACTTTCTCGCGCGGGTTCTCGCGCAGGAGCTTTTCGAGCTTGGCGATGTCCATCTCACCCTTGAACGGCAACTCTTTCTGGGTGTCGGCCGCATCGTCGATCGTGCAGTCCACGGCGTGGCAGCGGCGGAATTCGATGTGCCCTTTGGTGGTGTCGAAATGGGAGTTGCCCGGGACGATGTCGCCCGCCTTGAGCAGTGCCGAAAAGATCACGTTCTCCGCAGCACGCCCCTGGTGCGTGGGCAGGAAATAGGGCATCCCGAAGATGCTTTCGATCGTCTCCTTGAGCCGGAAATAGGACGAGGCTCCGGCATAGCTTTCGTCGCCGGTCATCATGGCCGCCCACTGGCGGTCGCTCATCGAGCCTGTGCCCGAGTCGGTCAGCAGGTCGATCGTGACCTGGTCGCTGCGCAGCTTGAAAAGGTTGTAGCGGGCTTCGCGGATCCATGCTTCGCGCTCCGCACGGGTGGAGGTGCGGATGGCCTCGGTCATCTTGATCTTGTAAGGTTCTGCATACGGAAGTGTCATAGAAAAGAGCGTTTTAGGTTATAAATTGTTGTTCTTTTCCTCAAAATTATAAAAATATTTTGAGATATTTGACATCGGTATTATATTTGTGTAGGCCGGTGTGGATTTTCTTAAACTTTTTACCGCATGGAAAAGTATCGTTGCACCGTCTGTGAATACATTTACGACCCGGAGTCGGGCGACCCGGAGAACGGCATCGACCCCGGTACGGCTTTCGAAGACCTGCCCGACGATTGGGTATGCCCGGTCTGCGGGGAAGGCAAATGGGCATTCGAACCGCTCGAAGCAAACTAAAACGGGATGGCTATGATTAAGTTCAACCTCATTGTTTCACTTTTAATTTTACCTATTATGGCAACAGACATTGCAGCACAGGCACGGTTTACCCCCAAGGAGCTGCCTTACGCTTACGACGCTCTCGCACCGCAGGTCTCCGAAGAGACGCTGCGTTTCCACCACGACAAGCATTACGTGGGGTATGTGAATAAACTCAACGAGCTGATTCTCGATACGCCTTACGCCCGGCAGCCGCTGGAGGACATCGTCGTTTCGGCCGACGGCGCGATTTTTAACAACGCTGCGCAGATGTGGAACCACGAGTTCTTCTTCGACCAGCTTTCGCCCGATGGCGAGGCGCGTCCGACAGGGGCGTTGCTGAAGGCTATCGACGCGGATTTCGGTTCGTTCGAGCAGTTCAAGGCCCAGATGGAGAAGGCTGCCGTCGGTCTTTTCGGTTCGGGATGGGCATGGCTCGCCGAGGATAAATCGGGCAAGCTGGCCATCGTCACGGAGCAGAACGCCGGCAACCCGATGTGCCACGGCATGAAGCCGCTGATGTGCTTCGACGTATGGGAGCACGCCTACTACATCGACTACCGCAACCGTCGTGCCGACGCCGTCGCCGCCCTCTGGGATCGTATCGACTGGAAGGTCGTCGGAGATCGTTACGAAAAGAAATAAGGGTTTGTTTCTGTTGGAAATGCCGCCTCCGGTTTTCGGGGCGGCATTTTCTTTTGTGCTGCAGGCCAACCCTCCGCGCCCGGCCTTTCGCAGTCGCCCGGAGGGGGCGGAATATACCGGGCGGGGCTCGTTGCCCTGCGCCGGGCGTGTCGCCGAAGTATCCCGCGGATCCGGCTATGAGTATTTTTGTACTCAAAATTCATCATTATGTACGTTTTTTCGTCCATGGATTCCGTTTTCTGCGCGAAAGAGTGTATCTTCGCTGCACGAAAATAGTAAGGTTGAAATGCTGGAGAGGATTCAATATGCTTTGTTCATCTTGCTTTTTGTCTTGGCAGGAAGTTTGGACGGCGCTCAGGTTCAGTCCGGTAGGGCGGTTTCGCAGCCCGACCAGATTCGCCAGTCCAGTCTCCGGACGCCGGTTCCGGCACACAATTGTTTCACGGCGGCAGTCTTCACCTGCGACGCTTCGATCGAAAATCCCGTCCAACCCTCCGCCCAGAAGGCGATCGTCCGCCTGCGCCATGATACCCGGGCCGTGGCGACGGCCTGCGGGCTGTCGTGCCGTCCGGCTTATTCGGGCTGCTTCGACCTGCATCCCAAGCCGGTCGATTATTATGTCTTTTCGCTGGGGCGTATCCTGATTTAGCCGCTTTTCCCGTTCCCGTTTTGCCGCATGTTCCCGGATGAGGATTATTCCCCCGGTGTTGCGTCCGTGTTTTCGTGTTCTGAGTAAATTCGTAAAAACGATAGGTTATGTATTTTACGCTATTGGTGGTCGTCATCCTGACGGCTATTGCGCTGGTCGCAGTCGCGCTGGGTATCGCCCGCGCCATATCGCCGCGCTCGTACAACCCGCAGAAAGGCGAGGCGTACGAGTGCGGTATTCCGACGCGCGGACGGTCGTGGATGCAGTTCAAGGTGGGGTACTACCTGTTCGCGATCCTGTTCCTGATGTTCGATGTGGAGACCGTCTTTCTCTTTTCGTGGGCGGTGGTCGTCCAGGATCTGGGGATTTACGGGCTGGTGAGCATCCTCTTCTTTTTGGTCGTACTGGTTTTGGGCCTTGCATACGCATGGCGGAAAGGAGCTTTGGAATGGAAATAAGGAAGCCGGAGATAAAGGCAATGAAATACGAGGATTTCAATGACAACGAATACCTCGAAAAGATGGCGGCCGAGCTGCGCCGCGAGGGTACGAACGTGATCGTAGGGTGCCTCGACGAATTGATCGAGTGGGGGCGCAGCAACAGCCTCTGGCCGTTGACTTTCGCCACGAGCTGCTGCGGGATCGAGTTCATGGCCGTGGGGGCGGCCCGCTACGACTTTGCCCGGTTCGGGTTCGAAGTGGCCCGCGCCTCCCCGCGCCAGGCCGATTTCATCATGGTGGCCGGGACGATCACCCACAAGATGGCCCCTGTCCTGAAGCGCCTCTACGACCAGATGGCCGACCCGAAGTATGTGATCGCCGTCGGGGGATGCGCCATCAGCGGCGGCCCGTTCAAGAAGTCGTACCATGTGCTGAACGGCGTGGACAAGATACTGCCGGTCGATGTCTATATCCCCGGGTGCCCGCCGCGCCCCGAGGCGATGCTCTACGGGCTGATGCAGTTGCAGCGCAAAGTGAAATTACAGCGGTTTTTCGGCGGGGTGAACAAGCAGATCGGCAAGCAGGAGTACGAAGAGCTGCTTCGCCGGGATCTGACGGCCGAAAAGAACGATTTGAACGTGGAAGGAGGAGAAAAACAATGAATATCAGAGAGAAAATAACGGCCTGGGAACCCGGGGCCGTGTGGTCGGAGGCCGGGGACGGGATGTTCACCGTCCCGGTGGAGAAATTCCACGACCTGGCTGCACGCCTGAGGGCCGAGGGATTCGATTTCCTGCGCAGCCTGACGGGCATGGACTGGGGCGAAGAGGGGTTCGGGGCGGTCTACCACCTCGAAGCCACCGCCACGGGCGAGAACGTCGTGCTGCGGACGCTGACCCCCAGTCGCGAGAAGTGCGGGCTGCCTTCGGTCTGCGACCTGTGGAAGGCCGCGGAACTGAACGAGCGCGAAGTCTTCGACTATTTCGGCATCGGTTTCCTGAACCACCCCGACATGCGGCGCCTGTTCCTGCGCGACGACTGGGTGGGGCACCCCCTGCGTAAGGATTACGACCCGGGGCTCAACCCGTTGCGCATGACCAACGAAGTGTCGAAGGACAGCGCCCCGAGCTTCGAACTGACGGCGGACGGCAGCTTCATCCGCCACCGCAACGTCTTGTTCGAGGAGGACGAATATGTCATCAACATCGGCCCGCAGCACCCCGCCACGCACGGCGTGCTGCGTTTCCGCGTGTCGCTCGAAGGCGAGATCATCCGCAAGCTCGACGTGCATTGCGGTTACATTCACCGCGGCATCGAGAAGATGTGCGAAAGCTTGACCTACCCCCAGACGCTGGCGCTTACCGACCGCCTCGACTACCTCGGGGCGTCGCAGAACCGCCATGCGCTCTGCATGTGTATCGAGAAGGGGTTGGGTGTGGAGGTGTCCGAGCGCGTGCAGTACATCCGCACGATCATGGACGAGTTGCAGCGTATCGATTCGCACCTGCTGTTCTTTGCCTGCCTCTGCATGGATATGGGGGCCCTGACGGCCTTTTTCTATGGGTTCCGCGACCGTGAGAAGGTGCTCGACATCCTGGAGCAGACCACCGGCGGGCGCCTGATCCAGACTTACAATACGATCGGCGGCGTGCAGGCTGACATCCATCCCGATTTCGTACGGCGCGTGAAGGAGTTTATCGCCTACATGCGCCCGACGCTGCGCGAGTACCACGAGGTGTTCACGGGGAACGTCATCGCCCGGGAACGCCTGAAAGGCACCGGCGTGCTGACCCGCGAAGACGCCATTTCGTTCGGTGCCACGGGCGGTACGGGGCGTGCTTCGGGCTGGGCGTGCGACGTGCGCAAGCGCCATCCCTACGCCATGTACGGCAAGGTGGATTTCGAGGAAGTACTCTACGACGAGGGCGACTGTTTCGCCCGTTACATGGTGCGTATGCGCGAGATCGAACAGAGCATGGACATCATCGAACAGTTGATAGACAACATTCCGGAAGGCGAATACCAGTTGAAGATGAAGCCCGTGATCCGTATACCCGAAGGCAGCTACTACGCCGCCGTCGAGGGCAGCCGCGGGGAGTTCGGGGTGTTCATCGAGAGCCGCGGGGAGAAGTCGCCCTACCGCATGAAGTTCCGCTCGACGGGGCTCCCGCTCGTGTCGTGCCTCGAAACCATTGCGCGGGGGACGAAGATCGCCGACCTGATCGCCATCGGCGGTACGCTGGACTACGTCGTGCCCGATATAGACAGGTAGCCGGATGTCGCTTCCGGGTTTATAAGCCCCTCCCCTTGGGGTGGGAGCGGGATAAAAAAGGAAAAACTTACAGATATGTTTGATTTTAGTATAGTAACGAGCTGGATTCACGGGCTGCTCACGTCGCTGATGCCCGTGGGGCTGGCGGTCTTTCTGGAGTGCGTGATCGTCGGTGTCTGCCTGCTGCTGATGTACGCGGTGATCGCCATCCTGATGATCTTCATGGAGCGTAAGGTCTGCGCGGCGTTCCAGTGCCGCCTGGGGCCCGTACGCGTGGGGCCGTGGGGTACGTTGCAGGTGATCTGCGACGTGTTCAAGATGCTCACCAAGGAGATCATCACCATCCGCCGCTCGGACAGGTTCCTCTACAACCTCGCGCCCTACATCGTCATCCTGGCGTCGGTGCTGGCTTTCGCCTGCCTGCCGGTGAACAAGGGGCTCGAAGTGCTGGACTTCAACGTGGGCGTCTTCTTCCTGATGGCGGCCTCGTCGATCGGCGTGGTCGGCATTCTGCTGGCGGGGTGGAGCTCCAACAACAAGTATTCGCTCATCGGCGCCATGCGAAGCGGTGCGCAGATGATCTCGTACGAGCTGTCGATCGGCCTTTCGATCTTGACGATCGTCGTGCTGACCGATACGATGCAGTTCTCGGAGATCGTCGCCCGCCAGGCCGACGGCTGGTTCATCTTCAAGGGGCATGTCCCGGCGCTGGTCGCCTTCGTGATCTACTTGATCGCGGGCAACGCCGAGGTCAACCGCGGGCCGTTCGACCTCCCGGAGGCCGAATCGGAGCTGACGGCAGGGTACCACACCGAGTATTCGGGCATGCACTTCGGCCTGTTCTACGTCGCCGAGTTCGTCAACCTGTTCGTCGTCTCGGGCGTTGCGGCCACCATCTTCCTCGGGGGATGGATGCCGCTGCACATCCCCGGCTGGGAGGGCTTCAATGCCGCCATGGACTATATCCCCGGCTTCGTCTGGTTCTTCAGCAAGGCGTTCTTCGTGGTGTGGCTGCTGATGTGGATCAAGTGGACCTTCCCGCGCCTGCGTATCGACCAGATACTGACGCTGGAATGGAAATACCTGGTGCCGATCGGGCTGGTGAACCTGTTGCTGATGGTCATCGTCGTCGTATTTAAACTGCATTTTTAGTCATGAGTAGCTATATCAAAGGACTTTTCCACGGGTTGGGAACCCTGCTGACAGGTATGAAGGTGACCGGGCGGGAGTTCTTCACCAAGAAGGTCACCGAGCAATATCCCGAGAACCGGGCCACGCTCAAGATGTTCGACCGTTTCTGCGGCGAGCTGACCATGCCCCACGATGCCGCGGGGAAGAACAAGTGCATCGCCTGCGGCCTCTGCCAGTCGGCATGTCCCAACGAAACGATCCGTATCACCACCGAGATGGTCACCGATCCCGAGACGGGCAAGTCGAAACGCCGCCTGGTGCTTTACCAGTACGACCTGGGGTCGTGCATGTTCTGCCATCTGTGCGTCAACGCCTGTCCGACGGGGGCCATCCGTTTCTCGACCGATTTCGAGCATGCGGTCTATACGCGCTCCAAGCTGGTCAAAACCCTGAACAAACAATAAGCCATGGAGATAACACTCGAATTAATCGTCTTTACGGTGTTGGCGGTCTTTACGGCCGTGAGTGCCGTGCTGGCCGTGACGACCAAACGTATCCTGCGCGCGGCGACCTACCTGTTGTTCGTGCTGTTCGGTACGGCGGGCATCTATTTCCAGCTGAACTATTCGTTCCTGGGCGCCGTGCAGCTGCTGATCTATGCCGGCGGCATCACGGTGCTGTACGTATTCTCGATTCTGCTGACCTCGAGCCAGGGCGACAAGTCGGAGGACATAAAGGGCTACAAGCTGTTCGTGGGGCTGGCGGCGACGCTGCTGAGCCTCGGGGTATGCCTCTACGTGACGCTCCGGCACGATTTCATGCCGTCGCATTTCGTCCACGGCGAACTGGACGTGCAGACGATCGGCCACGCGCTGATGAGCAGCGGCAAATACGGCTACGTGCTGCCGTTCGAGGTCATCAGCATCCTGTTGCTGGCCTGCATCGTCGGCGGAATCCTCATCGCACGCAAACGCTAAAAAGAGTACGACTATGATACACATGGAATATTACCTCGTCCTCTCCACGATCATGATGTTCGTGGGAATCTACGGGTTCGTGACGCGCCGCAACCTGCTCGCGATGCTGATCTCCGTCGAGCTGATCCTCAATTCGGTCGACATCAATTTCGTCGTATTCAACCGCTTCCTGTTCCCCGAACAGCTGGAGGGATTCTTCTTCACGCTATTCGCCATCGGCATCAGCGCCGCCGAAACGGCCGTCGCAATCGCCATCATCATCAACATCTACCGGAACCTGCGCAACATCGGGGTGAAGAGCCTGCGGGAGATGAAGTGGTAACGATTCTGAAAAAACGATTGTTATGGAATATACGATCCTTATCCTGCTGCTGCCGCTGCTGAGCTTCCTCTTCCTGGGGCTGGCCGGCATGAAGCTCAAGCCCGTCGTCGCGGGCGCCATAGGCACGGCGGTGCTGGCCGTAGTGGCGTTGCTGAGCTATTGTACGGCGTTCGAGTATTTTTCCGCAGGGCGCGACGCCTCGGGGGTGTTCCCCACGCTCGTACCGTGGAACACGGTATGGCTGCCGATCAGCCGGACGCTGCATATCGACCTGGGTATCCTGCTCGACCCGATTTCGGTGATGATGCTCGTGGTGATCTCGACCGTCTCGCTGATGGTGCACGTCTACTCGCTGGGCTACATGAAGGGCGAGCGGGGGTTTCAGCGTTACTATGCCTTCCTGTCGTTGTTCACGATGAGCATGATGGGGCTGGTGGTGGCTACCAACATCTTCCAGATGTACCTCTTCTGGGAACTGGTGGGCGTAAGCTCCTACCTGCTCATCGGTTTCTATTACACGAAGAAGGAGGCGGTCGCGGCCTCGAAGAAGGCGTTTATCGTGACGCGCTTCGCCGACCTGGGGTTCCTCGTCGGCATCCTCTTCTACGGGTACTATGCCGGGACGTTCTCCTTCACGCCCGACGTGCAGCTGCTGGCTGCCGCCGGTGCGATGATCCCGCTGGCGCTGGGGCTGATGTTCATCGGCGGCGCGGGCAAGAGCGCCATGTTCCCGCTGCATATCTGGCTGCCCGACGCCATGGAGGGCCCGACGCCCGTGTCGGCGCTGATCCATGCCGCGACGATGGTCGTGGCGGGCGTCTACCTCGTGGCGCGCATGTTCCCGCTCTTTGTCGGCTATGCGCCCGAGGTGCTGCACTGGACGGCCTATATCGGGGCCTTTACTGCGCTGTATGCCGCCGTCGTGGCCTGCGTGCAGAGCGACATCAAGCGTGTGCTGGCGTTCAGTACCATTTCGCAGATCGGCTTCATGATCGTGGCGCTGGGCGTCTGCACCTCGGCCGATCCCCATACGGGCGGACTGGGGTACATGGCCTCGATGTTCCACCTCTTCACGCACGCCATGTTCAAGGCGCTGCTGTTCCTCGGCGCCGGGTGCATCATCCATGCCGTGCACTCCAACGAGATGTCGGCCATGGGCGGCCTGCGCCGATACATGCCCGTGACGCATGCGACGTTCCTCATCGCCTGCCTGGCCATCGCGGGCATCTGGCCCCTGAGCGGTTTCTTCTCGAAGGACGAGATCCTGACGGCGTGCTTCGCCTTCAGCCCCGTGATGGGGTGGGTGATGACCGGGATCGCCGGCCTGACGGCGTTCTACATGTTCCGCCTCTATTACAACATCTTCTGGGGACGCGAAAACCGCGAACTTCATGCGGCGCACAGGCCGCATGAGGCTCCGCTGACGATGACCTTGCCGCTGCTGTTCCTATCTGCGGTGACCTGTGTGGCGGGGTTCATTCCTTTCGGGAAGCTGGTCAGCAGCGACGGGACGGCGTATGCGATCCATATCGACCGGGGCGTGGCGGGCGTGAGCCTCTGCGTGGCTGCCGCGGCCATCGCGTTGGCGACGTGGATGTACCTGCGCGAGCGCCAGACGGTGGCCGATGCCCTGGCAACGCGCTTCAGGGGGCTGCATAAGGCGGCCTACCACCGTTTCTATATCGACGAGGTTTACCAGTTCGTCACCCACCGGGTGATCTTCGCCTGCATTTCGGCACCGGTCGCATGGTTCGACCGTCACGTGGTGGACGGCCTGATGAACCTCGTGGCCCGGGTGACCAACGGCGCGGCGTATGTGATCCGCGACATGCAGAGCGGCAGCGTGCAGCGTTACTGCATCTGGTTCCTCGGCGGTGCGCTGGGCCTTACGATCTTCTTGCTTTTAATCTGCTAAAACGTAGCTGTTATGAATATGTTATCACTGTTTCCCGCCATCCCGGTGCTGATGATGCTGGGGCTCTGGCTCTCGAAGTCCACACGGCAGGTGCGTGCCGTGATGGTGGCGGGTTCCTCGCTGCTGCTGGCCCTGGCGGTGGTGCTGGTGTTCCGCTACCTCGGCCTGCGCGAGGCGGGCGAGCAGGCCGCCATGCTCTTTACCGAAAGCCATGTGTGGTATGCGCCGCTCAATATCCACTATGCCGTGGGGGTCGACGGCATTTCGGTCGCTATGCTGCTGCTGTCGGCCATCATCGTGTTTACGGGGACGTTCGCCTCGTGGCGAATGCAAACGCAGGTGAAGGAGTATTTCCTCTGGTTCTGCCTGCTGAGCGTGGGCGTCTTCGGATTCTTCGTTTCGGTCGACCTCTTCACGATGTTCATGTTCTACGAGGTGGCGCTGATCCCGATGTACCTGCTGATCGGCGTGTGGGGCAGCGGCCGCAAGGAGTATGCCGCCATGAAACTGACGCTGATGCTCATGGGCGGTTCGGCGCTGCTGCTGATCGGCATCCTGGGCATCTACTTCGGTGCCGGGGCTACGACGATGAATATCCTGGAGATCGCGCAGCTGCATAACATTCCCCTGGCGCAGCAATATATCTGGTTCCCGCTGGTCTTCGTCGGGTTCGGCGTGCTGGGTGCCCTGTTCCCCTTCCATACGTGGAGCCCCGACGGCCATGCTTCGGCCCCGACGGCCGTGTCGATGCTCCATGCCGGCGTGCTGATGAAGCTGGGCGGCTACGGCTGTTTCCGCGTGGCGATGTACCTCATGCCCGAAGCGGCGCACGAGCTGAGCTGGATATTCATCGCCCTGACGACGATCTCGGTCGTGTACGGTGCCTTCGCGGCCTGCGTGCAGACCGACCTCAAATACATCAACGCCTACTCGTCGGTGTCGCACTGCGGGCTGGTATTGTTCGCCATCCTGATGATGAACACCACGGCCGGCACGGGCGCCGTGCTGCAGATGCTGAGCCACGGCCTGATGACGGCGCTCTTCTTCGCGCTGATCGGCATGATCTACGGCCGCACGCATACGCGCGACGTGCGCGAACTGAGCGGGCTGATGAAGGTGATGCCCTTTCTGGCGGTGGGCTACGTCATCGCGGGCCTGGCGAACCTGGGCCTGCCCGGCCTGAGCGGGTTCGTCGCCGAGATGACGATCTTCAACGGCGCGTTCATGGACAACGATACGTTCCATCGCGTGGTGACGATCATCGCCTGCACGTCGATCGTCATCACGGCGGTCTACATCCTGCGGGTGGTCGGGAAGATACTTTACGGCACCTGTACCAACGAAGCGCACCTCAGGCTCTCCGACGCCACGTGGGACGAACGTCTGTCGGTCGTGTGCCTCGTCGTGGCTATCGCCGGCATGGGACTCGCGCCGCTGTGGGTGAGCGACATGATCCGGGGCAGCGTCTCGGAGATCATTACACACTTAATGAATTAATCGACTATGGATTACAGCGATATATTCTCGTACATGCAGGCCGAAGTGACGCTCATTGCGGTGATCGTCCTGCTGTTCCTCTATGACCTGATCGCCGGGGAGCGCGGAAGGCGCCGGTTTTCGGCGGTGGCCTGCGGGTTGCTCGCGGTGCAGGTGCTGGCCAATGTCGTCCCGGGGACGGCGGGCGAGGTGTTCGGCGGCATGTTCTGCTATGTGCCGATGCACACCGTCGTCAAGAGCGTACTGGCCATCGGGGCGCTCATCGTATGCCTGCAGGCCGATACGTGGCTGCGGCGCGACGACACGGCCCACAAACAGGGCGAATTCTACATCCTGCTGCTTTCGACGCTGCTGGGCATGTATTTCATGGTCGGGGCGGGCAATTTCCTGCTCTTCTTCCTGGGCATGGAACTGGCTTCGGTGCCGATGGCCTGCCTGGTGGCGTTCGACAAGTACAAGCACCATTCGGCCGAAGCGGGTGCGAAATACATCCTCTGCGCCCTGTTCGCGAGCGGTCTGATGCTCTACGGTATCTCGTTCTTCTACGGGACGACGGGGACGCTCTATTTCGACGATATGGCGGCGCGCATTACGGGGTCGCCGTTGCAGGTCATGGCGATGGTCTTCTTCTTCGCCGGGCTGGGGTTCAAGATTTCGCTCGTGCCGTTCCATCTCTGGACGGCCGATACCTACCAGGGTGCGCCGACGACCGTGACTTCCTACCTCTCGGTCGTGTCGAAGGCCTCGGCGGCGTTCGTGCTGATGACCGTGCTGATGAAGGTCTTCGGCCCGATGGCCGAACAGTGGCAGACGCTGTTGTATGCCGTGACGGTGCTTTCGATCACGGTCGCCAACCTTTTCGCCATCCGGCAGACCGACCTGAAGCGTTTCATGGCCTTCTCGTCCATCTCGCAGGCCGGCTATATCATGCTGGCCGTGATCGGCGGCAGCGCCATCGGGATGACTTCGCTGGTGTTCTACGTGCTGGTATACATGGCGGCCAACCTCGCCGTTTTCGGCATTATCTCGACCGTCGAGCAGCATAGCGGCGGCAAGGTCGGGCTGGCCGATTACAACGGGCTCTACCGCACCAACCCCAAGCTGGCGCTGATGATGACCCTGGCGCTCTTCTCGCTGGCCGGCATCCCGCCTTTCGCGGGGTTCTTCTCGAAATTCTTCGTCTTCGCGGCGGCATTCAAGGGCGGTTTCCACCTGCTGGTGTTCATCGCGCTTGTCAATACGGTGATCTCGCTCTATTACTACTTGTTGGTCGTGAAGGCGATGTATATTACGCCCAACGAAGAGCCGATCGCACCGCTGCGCAGCGATCGCTATACGCGCCTCAGCCTTGCGCTCTGCATGGCGGGGATCTTGCTGCTGGGCGTCTTCAGCGTGGTTTACGACAGTATCAACGTATTCTCGTTCGGGCTTTAGACGGACGGACGACGGGTAAGGGGGGCACTTGCTTTAGCAAGTGCCCCCCCCCCTCCTTTATTCGTGCGGTATTCCGCGGTGCTTTTGGGAATGTGCATTCCGAAAACGGGAAGTTGGCCGGCCATCTTCCCGTTTGCAGGGCGGCGGTTTTTCAGCCCTTGTTTTCCCGTTCGAGGCCGAGCAGGTAGGCCTTGGCCTCCAGCCCGCCCGCATAGCCGACCAAAGTGCCGCCGCTGCCGACTACGCGGTGGCAGGGAACGACGATGGCGATCGGGTTGCGGTTGTTGGCCATGCCCACGGCGCGGCAGGCCGTCGGACGGCCGATCTGTGCGGCGATCTGCTTGTAGCTGCGGCTCTCGCCGTAGGGGATCGTCCGCAGGGCATCCCATACGGCCCGCTGGAACGGGGTGCCTTCGGGCGCCAGCGGGAGGGTGAAGGCACGGCGTCTGCCCGCGAAATATTCGGTCAGCTCCGCCGCAGCCTGCCGGAGCAGGGGTGTGAATGCCTCGGGCGTGCCTTCGGGTGTTTGTTCTTCCGCCGGGCCGCATGCGTGCGCAAAGAAAATGCGCGTCACGGCGTCGTCCGAAGCTGCGATGCCGACTCTGCCGACGGGTGTCCCGATATAAACGATCCGTTCCATGACAGGGCGGTTCAGAGGTGTTCGAGCGTGTATTCGATCATCTTCTGCCGGACATTGGCCGTGTCGTCGGGCTGCATCGAATGGTTCTGGTCGGGGTAGACCATCATGTCGTACTGCTTGCCGCAGCGGTTCAGGGCACGTGCCATCTCCACGCTGTTCTGGAAGTGGACATTGTCGTCGGCCGTGCCGTGGATGATGAGCAGGCGGGTCTTGGTGTCGTCGAGCATCCGGGCGAAGTTGATCGGGGAGTTGTCGTCGTAGCCCGCAGCGTTGTACTGCGGCAGGTTGTTGTAGATTTCGGTGTAGATCGAGTCGTAGTAGCGCCACGATGTGACGGGGGCCACGGCGATCGCCATGCGGAATAGCCCGTGGCCTTTCATCGCGCAGCCCAGTGCCATGAACCCGCCGTACGACCAGCCGTAGATGCCGATGCGTGCAGGGTCGACGTAGGGCTGTGAAGCCATGTAGCGGGCGAACGAGAGCTGGTCTTCGACCTCCTGCGCCCCGAGGCGCCCGTAGGTCGATTTCTTGAACTTCTCGCCCCGGAACCCTGTGCCCCGGCCGTCGGCGCAGACCACGATGTAGCCTTTGTCCGTGAGCGCATCCTCCCAGTCGAGCGACCAGCGGTCGCTTACCGACTGCGAGCCGGGCCCCGAATACTGGGTCAGCAGCACAGGGTAACGCTGCGATGCATCGAAGCCGCGGGGCTTGACGATGTAGGCGTTGAGCGTGTCGCCGCGCTCGGTCGTGAAGGTAAAGAACTCCCGGACGGGGCGCTGTACGGCCGCCAGCTCTTCGCGGAGTTTGCGGCTGTCGGCCAGCGTGCGGATGGGGTTGCCTTCGTTGTCGCAGACTTCGACCCGGTTGGGGGTCGTGGCGTTGGAGAAGGTCGAGATGTAGTATTTCATCCCGGCACTCGGGGCGATGGCGTAGTAGCCCTCGCCGGTCGTCAGACGGCGCTTGTCCTTGCCGTCGAGCCGTACGCTGTACAGGTTGCGGCGCAGCGGAGAGGTCTCGGTCGAGAGGTACCAGACCCGTTTGCCGTCGGTGCCGACCACGTCGGTCACCTCCCAGTCGCCTTTGGTTACCTGGGCGAGCAACCCCTTGCGGATGCTGTAAAGGTAGAGGTGCATGTAGCCCGTGTGTCCCTCCTGCCGCACGAGGAAGCGGTCGCCGTCGATGAAGGTGACGGTCTTGTCATTCACGCGCTCGACGTATTGCTGCGAGCGTTCGTCGTAGATCGTGCGCTGGGCACCGTTGGGCTCGCAGAGGATTACCTCGAAGGTGTTCTGCCTGCGGTTGAGGCGGAAGTAGTAGAGCCGGCCGTCGGGTGTCCAGCCGATGCGGGGAATGTACTGGTCGGCCTCGCCGCCCGTGTCGATGCGCTCCCGGGCCCCTGTCGCAAGGTCGCAGACCCACACTTCGACCGTGGAGTTGCGCTCCCCGGCCTTGGGGTATTTGAACGAATAGGCCTGGTTGTAGAGTTTGCCGTCGAAGCGCATCATCTCCATCAGGGGCACTTCCGATTCGTCGAAGCGCAGGTAGGCGATGCGGCGGCTGTCGGGCGCGAAGGCATAGGCCTTCGTGAAGCCGAACTCCTCCTCGTAGACCCAGTCCGTGGTGCCGTTGATGACCGAGTTCCACGCTCCGTCGTCGGTGATGCGGCGCGTGCGCCTGGCTGCCGTGTCGTAGACATAGAGGTCGTTGCGGTCGGAATAGGCGATCAGCTTGCCGTCGGGCGAGAACGAGGCGTCGCGCGGGGCTTCGGCCTCGCGGAGTACGGGCATCAGGCTGTTGCCCGAGGCCAGGAAATAGTCGGTCGTGTAGGAGTGGCGGTAAATCGGCCTGGCGCCCGAGGCGATGAGTATCTGCCGTTCGTCGGGCGAGAAGGCGTAATCCGTGACGACGAGGTTGGCCGTCGGCTTGGGGAGCAGGTTCTCGCCCTGTCCTGCCGTGGCGTAGCCGTAACGGACGATGTTGTTGCCTTCGAGGATGGTATAGTGTTCGCCGTCGGCCATCGAACGGATGCCGCGGACGGTTTCGTTCATCGAGCGCAGGCGTGCGATCTCGGCATATTCGCCCCGCGCCTGTACCGTACCTGTGCCGACCGCTGCGGCTGCGAGGAGTGTGAAAAGTTGTGCCTTCACGTGGAAATCGGGTTTAAATGTCCTCTACTTCGAAATCATAGCCGAGGCGTTTGCCCGTGACGAATTTCGAGTTGTCCATCTTGGTGTTGAACTGGTCGACCGTCACGCGCTTGTTGTCCTCGTAGGGCGGCATCAGCAGGTCGAAGTTCAGGGCGAACCAGATCGCCGGCTCGAGGATGGCGATCAGGGCTTCGCGGTCGATCTCGGCCTTGCCGAAGTTCATCGCCCGCATCGAGGTCTGCTGTTTGCCCTCGACGAAATAGCGGCGCTCGCGGTTGATGAAGATACGCCCGATGAGGTATCCCTCGTCGGCGTTGCGGTTGAACTTGAACGAGTCGGAGAGGAAATTGTAGATGTTGATCAGGCCGCAGTAGGAATTCTCGCGGTCGGACTGTACGTAGGGGTTCTGCCAGATCAGGTGGTTGGCGTCGAATTCGAAGACGTCGGTGTGCATCTGGAAAATGAGGATGTCGTTGGCCACCTGCAGCTGCGCCTCGAATTTTCCGCGGTCGCGGTATTCGAGCCTGACGCGGCGGTCGAGCTTGCCGTCGAGTTCGTCGTCCATCTCCGAGGCCATTTCGAGCAGCGTTTCCTTCAGTTCGTTGAACGCTGCGAACGTGTTGTCGAAGACCTGTTGTTTGAGGGTCGACTTGCGGATGATCGTATCCAGGATCTTGCTTCTGAGCGGTGTCGTTTCCATGCTATGCGGTTTTATTTGATACGTATTTGCCGTCCCTTTTCGAGCACGCTGCCCGGCTTGAGGCGGTTGAGTTTTTCGACCGAGCGGGTGCGGATGGCGTAGGACTGTCCTACGGCATAGGCCGTTTCGCCCTGGCGGCAGATGTGGGTGTGGGCATTGCCCTCCCAGCGCTTCTTCTTGCGCTCGATGTAGACCACCTCGTCGGTCATCGGCTGTGCCTTCTTGTCCTTCAGGTCGTTGAACTTACGCAGGTTGCGTGCCGAAATGCGGAACTTCTGCCCGATATTCTCGAACGTGTCGCCCTCCTTGGCCAGCACGTAGTGTACGCCGTTGGTCTGGTAGACATTGTAGCCGTTGTGGGCGTTGATCGTCACCCGGTAGTTGTCCGGGTCGATGGCCGACGAAGATCCGGAAACCGGTTCGACGCTGCTCTGGTCGGCGAACCACCCTTCGGGATCGGTTACCTTGCGTCCCATGCGCGAGGCGTAGAGCCGCTCGCCGTCGGGCCGGTCGAGCAGGTAGAGCTGGTTCTCCTCGATGATGCGCGTGAGCCGCTGCGCGTAGTCGGGCGCCGTGGCGTAGCCGGCGGCTTTGAGCCCCCGTGCCCAGCTCTTGTAATCGTCGGACGAGTAGGCGAACAGCGAGTCGTAGCGTGGCTGTGAATCGAGGAATTCGGCATGGTCCCTGTACGACGCCTCGACTGAGGGGTAGCTGCGGAAGCACTCCCCCTTGGCGTCGTCGTCGTAATAGACCTTGTCGCCCGTCCAGTTGCGTTTGCACTTGATGCCGAAATGGTTGTTCGATTGCAGCGACAGCCAGCTGTTGCCGCAGTCGGACTCGAGGATGCCCTGCGCCATGGTGATGCTGGCGGGGATGCCGTACCGCTCCATGTGGGCCACGGCGATGGATTTGTAACGGTCGATATATTCCTCGCGGGTCTGCCGCACCTGTGCCGGGAGGCTTTGCAGGGCTATCAGTAGGATTCCTGCGAGCGATATTGCTTTTTTGGAAAAATTCATTATCTTTGTTTAATCTTTATGGACAAAGGTATGATTTTCCTGTGAGAATTACAATATAAAATGCACTGCTGAGCTATGTTTACCGAAACCGCAAACGAGATCTTCAACCGTGCCATCGGGGATTACCACCGCTGGGACGATGTGGATCACCCGATCGAAAATCCCTATGAGCCGGGCTCGCTCGAACACCTGTTATACCATAAGAACTGGATCGACACCGTGCAGTGGCATCTGGAGGATATTATCCGCGACCCGCAGATCGACCCTGTGGTCGCGCTGGCCATCAAACGCCGCATCGACAAGTCGAACCAGGATCGTACCGACATGGTGGAATATATCGACTCGTACCTGCTCGACAAATACAGGGACGTGGAACCCCGGCCCAATGCCAGGCTCAATACCGAGACCCCGGCGTGGGCTATCGACCGTCTGTCGATCCTGGCGCTGAAGATTTACCACATGGCACGGGAGGCCGAACGTACGGACGTCGGCGAAGCCCATCGCGCGGCGTGCCGCAAGAAACTCGACGTGTTGCTGGCGCAGCAGGTCGACCTCTCGGGGGCGATCGAAGAGCTGATCGGGGACATCGAGGCCGGCCGCAAGTATATGAAGACCTATAAGCAGATGAAGATGTATAACGACCCGGCGTTGAACCCGGTGCTTTATGGGCAGAAAAAATAAGAGACTTCCGCGTCATCTGGTCGTTTTCCGGACTTCGGCGATGGGGGATGTGGCGATGCTGGCGCATGCGCTGCGGGCCTTGAAGGAGGCCTATCCCGACCTGAGGGTGACGGTAGCGACAAGACCCGTGTTTCGAGCCTTTTTTACAGGGCTCGATCTCGGTTTTATGGATGTAGATATCAAGGGTGTGCACCACTCCCTGCGGGGAATGTGGCGCCTGGCCGCCGATGCGCGGCGCCTGGGGGTGGATGCCGTGGCCGACGTGCACGGCGTGCTGCGCTCGGTGATGTTCCGCACCGCCCTGTGGCTGCGCGGAGTCCCCGTGGCGGCCATCGAGAAGGGGCGCGAGGAGAAAAAGGAGTTTATCCGCAAGGGCGGCCGCGACGTGAAGCCCGCCAAGCATACCGTCGTCCGTTATTGCGACGTGTTCCGGAAACTGGGATTTGTGTTCGACGACCCCGTGCCGGCCCTGCGGCGCTGCCGTCCCAACCCGATGGGGGAGAAGACGGGCACGTGGATCGGCTTCTCGCCGTTTTCGGCGCAGCAGGGGAAAACCTATCCCACGGCGCTCGGGCGGGAGGCGGTGCGTCTGTTGGCCGAACGCTATGACCGGGTGTTCATACACAGCGGAGGCGGAGCCGAAGCGGAGTTCGCGCAGGAAATGGAGCGTGCGCACCCCAATGTGACGGCGCTGTTCGGACGGGTCGGGATGGACGGCGAATTAGACCTGATTGCCAACCTGGACTGCGTGGTGGCGATGGACTCGCTCGTCATGCACATGGCCTCGCTCGTGGCGACGCCCGTAGTGTCGGTATGGGGCGCTACCCATCCCGGGCTGGGGTTCTTCGGCTATGGCTGCGATCCGCGCGGCATCCTGCAGGCCGATATGGAATGCCGTCCCTGTTCGGTCTTCGGGAACAAGCCGTGCCGGTACGGGGATTACCGCTGCCTGTATGCCGTGACGCCCGCCATGATTGCGGAGCGGGTGGCCGAAATGGTCGGTGAATAGGTTCGCCGTGGATATGCAAACAGCCCTCCGGATCAGGAGGGCTGTTTTTTTGTGACTACTCTGTGCCGGGCACCTTTTCAGGACTGCCCCGTTATTTCCGCGGACGGGCGACGATGCCGTTCGGCACGGCGCGTTCGCCGGCATGGTCGAAGCGGCGGTTGTCGCTGGGGTGGCTGACCACCCCTTCCTGTGCCGTCCAGAGTGCCGAAGAACCGCCGCCGTCGAGGTTGAGGGCGTCCGTGAGCCCCAGCAGGCGAGCGATGTAAGCCGTTTCGGCGATCGTAGCACCGGCGGCCTGTCCTTTGGCGCGGCCGTCGATCACGGCCATCACCACCTCGCCGTTCGGGCGCTTGCCGATCAGCGAACGCGGGTGTCGGTGGGTATAGAAGCTGTCGCCGGAGTCGTATTCGATGATCTTGCCTCCGCTGACCAGTAGGGGGCCGGCTGCGAGCGCCGCGCGGTAGCGGCGGGCTATGCGGGGGTATTGGGTGGTGTCGCAGGCGAAAATGGCGACGTCGTGACCCTGTTTGTCCCGGATGGCGATGATGCCGTTGGTACGCATGAGTTCGCCGGGCGTCGTGCGGCCCAATACCCGGCAGTCGACCATCACGAAGGTGATGGGCGTAAAGGTTTTCATGTTGAAATAGCTGCCGTTGATGGCTGCTGTGGCGTCGGCGGCTTCGCCCATGCGGCCTGTGGTTTCACCCTTGCCGTCGAGCTGTACGATCTGCGTGGCGAAGTGCCGTGCGGGGTAGCTGACGACCGAGATGCTCTGCCGCGAACCGAATATCTCGACCTGGGCGTGGCGGCACTCGGCACCCCGGCCGAGGTCGGTGGCATGCCAGTCGGCGGTGACGAAGGCGATGGAGTCGCCGGGCGTCTGTGCCGCGGCGGGGAGGGTGAACAGGAGCAGCAGGGCTGCGAGGAGTATTCTGGCCATAGTTGCAGTGTGGTTGACGGATGCAAATTTAACGAATAAACCGGTTCGGCAAGCCGTTTCACGGAACTGTTTGCGGGGCGGGGCGCGTTTTGTGCCGGGCGGATCGTCCCGGCAGCCCGGGCTGCCCGTCCTGCAAGGCTTGTAGTGTCTGCCCTGTAAAGGTCTGTGGTTACCTCCTTCGAAAACTTGTGACGCCCGTCCGGTTGAAAACGGTGGGCGTCCTCCGGCAAATAAAACGCGCCCTCCGGGATTGCGGAAGGCGCGTGTGACCGCAGGGGGCTGCGGCTATTCGTTGGCTTTGGTGTAGACGGCGCCGTTGCCCTCGATCGTCAGCGTATAGATGCCGTCGGCGTCCTTGGCGATGGTGGCCGTTTCGGTGAATTCGATCGGGGAGCCCGACCCTTCGCTCACGCCCTTGAGCAGGATTTTGCCGGCTTCGCCCTGCAATTCCCACGACGCGTAGCGCAGCGTGGCCATGTTGATCGACTGCGCCTCTCCTTCGACCATGATCCGGATACCCATGACGCCATCGGGGTCGATCGGGTCGGGCATCGTCCAATTGCCGACAGCCTCGGCATAGGTGGGGTCGGTGGCCACTTTCGAGGCGGCCGCGCCCTCTTCGAGTTTGCCGCTGTAATTGACCGTGACGGGCGCTCCCAGCAGCAGGCCGTTGGCCTCGCTCTTGTCGGCGTCCATGGTCGAGAAGGTGAATGTCCCCTCGGCGTTTTCGACGGTTACGGTGTTCATCGACGCATCGGTGATGGTGCCGGTGAAGCTCTTGGGGGTGTTGTCGCTGCAGGCTGCCAGGCCGCACAGGGCGATGGCCGCGACCATGATTTTCATGCGTTTCATCGTTCGTATGGTATTTTAAAGGTTTAACGTTTCCGGATATATTCGTCGATGGCCTTTGCCGCCGTGCGGCCGGCACCCATTGCCAGGATTACCGTGGCGGCTCCCGTCACGGCGTCACCGCCCGCGAAAACCCCTTCGCGTGATGTGGCGCCGTGTTCGTCGGCGGTGATGCAGCCGCGCCGGTTGGTTTCGAGCCCTGCGGTCGTGGCGGCCAGCAGCGGATTGGGCGAGGTGCCCAGTGCCATGATGACTACGTCGCAGGCGATCCCGAACTCCGAGCCGGCCTTTACGACGGGCGAACGGCGGCCGCTTTCGTCGGGTTCGCCCAGCTCCATCTCCACGCACCGGATGCCGGTCACCCAGCCACGCTCGTCGCCGAGCACCTCGGTGGGGTTGGTGAGCATCCTGAAGCAGATGCCCTCCTCCTTGGCATGGTGCACCTCTTCGGCGCGTGCCGGGAGTTCCTTCTCGCTGCGGCGGTATACGATCGTCGCCTCGGCGCCCAGCCGTTTGGCCGTGCGTACGGCATCCATCGCCACGTTGCCTCCGCCGACCACCACCACCCGTTTGCCGACGTAGATCGGGGTGTCGTAGTCCCGGTCGTAAGCGTGCATCAGGTTGGCGCGTGTGAGGAATTCGTTGGCCGAAACCACGCCGTTGAGGTTCTCGCCCGGGATGCCCATGAAGCGGGGCAGCCCGGCACCCGAGCCGATGAACACGGCGGCGTAGCCCTCTTCGTCCAGCAGCGAGTCGATGGTCACGGTGCGGCCGACGATGACGTCGGTCTCGATCTCTACACCCAGTTTTTCGACCTCGGCGATTTCGCGTGCCACGATGCGCTCCTTGGGCAGCCGGAACTCGGGAATGCCGTAGACCAATACGCCGCCCGCCTTGTGCAGCGCCTCGAAGATCTTGACTTCATAGCCCAGTTTCGCAAGGTCGCTCGCGCAGGCCAGCCCGGCCGGGCCGCTGCCGATGACGGCGACCTTGTACCCGTTGCGGGGTGCGGTCTGTGCCGCGGCGGTGCCGTGTTCGAGCTTCCAGTCGCCGATGAAGCGTTCGAGTTTGCCGATGGCGACCGGTTCGCCTTTGATGCCCAGGATGCAGGAGCCTTCGCACTGCGATTCCTGCGGGCAGACGCGGCCGCAGATCGAGGGCAGCGAACTGTCGCCGGCGATGAGGTCGGCGGCCTGCTGCAACTCCCCGGTGTGCAAGGCTCCGATGAAGTCCGGGATGCGGATGCTGACGGGGCAGGCAGCCACACAGCGGGGATTCCTGCAGTGCAGGCAGCGCGACGCTTCCAGCCTTGCCTCGTCGAGGTCGTAACCATAGCAGACCTCCTCGAAGTTGGTCGCGCGGATTTGCGGGTCTTGTTCGCGCACGGGGACGCGCGGTATCTTGTTTGCCATTGTCGTGTATGCTTGGGGGATTCCCGGGGTGTGCGTCCCGGGCGGTGTCTATTTATCCAGTCCTATTTTACATTGGTGCCCGGCGGCGCGTTCGGCCTCGATGGCCGCGGCGCGCTGTTCCTGCGTGCGGTACATGCCCTGCCGGCGCATGGCTTCGTCGAAATCGACCTCGTGGCCGTCGAACTCGGGGCCTTCGACGCAGGTGAAACGCGTCCTGCCGCCGACCGTCACGCGGCAGGCGCCGCACATGCCCGTGCCGTCGACCATCAGCGCGTTGAGCGACACGGTTGTCCTGAGCCCGTATTTTTTTGTGGTGAGCGCCACGAATTTCATCATGACCATGGGCCCGATGGCGACACATTCGTCGTAATGCCGGCCCTGTTTTTCGACCAGCTCCTCGACGACCTGCGTGACGAGCCCCTTGAACCCTTCCGAACCGTCGTCGGTGGCGATGTAGAGGTTTTCGGCTACGGCACGCATGGCGTTGGTATAGATGAGCATGTCGCGGGTCTTGGCGCCGATGATGACATCGGCCGCGACGCCGTGCTCGCGGAGCCATTTGACCTGGGGGTAGACCGGGGCGGTGCCCACGCCGCCCGCTACGAAGAGGTAGCGCCGCCTGCGGAGCTCGCTGGGCTGCATCGTTACGAATTCCGAGGGGTGTCCCAGCGGGCCTGCGAAATCGGCGAAGGCATCGCCCGCATCCAGCGAGCATATTTTGCGTGTCGAGGCGCCGATGGCCTGCGTCACGATGGTGACGCTGCCCTGCGCGGGGTCGTAGTCCGAGATCGTGAGCGGGATGCGTTCGCCGTGCTCGTCGGCGCGGACGATGACGAACTGCCCGGGTTGCGCCGAATGTGCGACGCGCGGTGCGAGGACTTGCATCAGCCAGATGCCCTCAGCGAGGAGTCTTTTTTCAAGTATCGGGTACATCAATATATTTTTTCCGGCCGCTGCCGTCGGGCGGGAGCCGCATTTTGTCGTTATTCTTCGATGATGGCCGTCACCCTCAGCCGCCGCATCGGGCGCAGCGGGTCGTTGGTGACGATCATCACGAAATCGGTCAGCACGCCGAAATCCTGTTCGCCCGGGTCGACGGACACCTTCGCCGTGAAGGAACTGCCCGCCGGGATGCGTTGTCCGGGGACGAGCGTCGTGGCGATCCTGCCGTTGGTTTCGACGGCGCGCACGACCAGTTCGGCACTGCCCGTATTCGAGAGCGTAAAGGTACGTTCCTGCCTGGGGGCACCATGCTTTACCGGGCCAAATTTAATAATATTTTCGATTATCTGTGCTTTCGGGGCGTTTTGTCCTTCGGCGCCTGTTGGCGTCCGGTCGATGCCGATGCCGTGGGTGACGATCGCCGTGCCGTTGGTGCGGCCGTCGACGCGCACCTCGAGGGCGTCGCGCAGCGTGCCGTAGCGGGGATCGGCCTCGGGGATGAGGTAGGCAATGTTGATCGATCCCTGTTCGCCCGGTGCGATCTCGCGCGGGGCGGTCACCGTCAGCAGCCCGCTCGATTCCAGCGGGTGCAGTTCGAGCCGGATGGTTTTGCCCGAGGTGTTCGCATAGCCGATGGCGGACTGTACCTGTTGCCCGGGGCGGATGTAGGAGAAGGCGTTGAGGGTCGTGGAGAGCCGCAGCCCTCCGCCCGCATCGACCGGGTAGAGCTCCTCGGTGGATTTCATGCGCGGCGTGACATTGCCCCGGATGGTGAGCGTGGCAACCTTTTTCCGCTCGGAGGAGTAGACGCCCAGTTCCTTGGTGAAGGCGCCGGGGCGGTTGGCCGGGTCGAATGTCACCTTGACGGTGGTTTTCTCGCCGGGGCGGATCGGACGCTTGGTGAATTGGGGTACCGTGCAGCCGCAGGTGGTGACCACGTCGAGGATCACCACGGGCGTATTGCCGCGGTTCTCGCCCGTGAACGTATGGCTCACGTGGCCGTCGGTTTCGCGGATCGTGCCGAAATCCCAGGTGTCGGGGGTAAAGACCAGTTGTGCCTGCGCCGCCGTTGCGAAAGCGCAAAGGGCCAAGAGTGTGAGGAGGATATGTCGTCGTGCCGTCATGGTGCTGATTGGTGTCTATGATGCAAAGGTACATTTTTTGAGAAAAAATCGTGCAATAATTTTGCGGGAATGAAATTTTGCTATATATTTGCACTCCGAAACGGTTGAAAAACCGATTTCCGAATGCCTGAATAGCTCAGTTGGTTAGAGCACATGACTGTTAATCATGGGGTCCTAGGTTCAAGTCCTTGTTCAGGCGCAGATGCGCGAGGGTTGCGTAAGGTTCTTTCAGAAACGCCTGCAGGGTAGGTGATAAAAAGAATGAAAAATTTCGATGAAAAATTTGGAGTTCATGTATTTTGAATTACCTTTGCAGTCCCAAGCCATTCACTACGGGAGCTTAGCTCAGCTGGTTCAGAGCGTCTGCCTTACAAGCAGAGGGTCGGGGGTTCGAATCCCTCAGCTCCCACAACTGAAAATCAGCCACTTACAGTAATGCAAGTGGTTTTTTTGTGCCGGGAGCATAGCTCAGTTGGTTTAGAGCGCCTGCTCGACAAGCAGGAGGTCTGCGGTTCAAATCCGCATGTTCCCACTAATGAAAATCAAGCAGTTACAGCAATGTAGCTGCTTTTTTCATATGTGCAGTTTTCGTGGTTTACTGCTGTTTTTAGCTTTCGAGTTAAACCGGGAGTTAAACCAGAAAACCACATGGCAGCAGGTATTAGCATCTTGTGTTACAAATCAAAAATGCTTGCAAACGGAGCGCATCCGCTGATGATTCGTGTCTGTAAAGACGGACGGAAGGAATTATGTCTTTGTGCGGCGTCTTCGGCTTCGGATCTTTTCCTGAACATGCGGTACAGGAACCCTGCTGTTTTCGCGGCGCACTTCATATACGGCGCACCGAATGCGGAACGGTCTGGGCGGCCGGTGGTTCGGTGTGCCGGCTCGCTTCGTCCATGATTTCCGCGGGGTTTCATGGTATGCCTGACGGAAACGGGCTGCCCCGTAAAAAGGGCAGCCCGCTCGATGTATACGATCGGGAGGGTCAATAACCCTCGGCCTCGGTGAAATCGTTGCTTTTGTTGAAGCGCGTCTGTGTGTAGACATGTTTGAAACTGTCGGTCGCACGAACCACGATGCCGGTCGCTTCGGGATTTTTCAGCTTGCACTGGTATTGGTGGTAGCAGGGGCTGGTGCCGCTTTCCACCGGATGTTTCTCGACCCCGATGTGGTAGCCGCGGATCCAGCGGTCGCCGTAGCTCTGCGACATCTCCGTCATAACGCTCCACGTCTTGCCGCCGTCTTCGGACAGTTCGACTTTCCAGGTCGTGCCGTCCATCCCGGACGTGAAGACGTTGGCTACGACTACGTCCGCCCCGACATCGTATTTGTAGGTCGCATAGGGGCCTGCGAACTCGGCGTTGCCGCGATAGAGCCGGATCTGGTAGTCGTCGGCGCGCTGCGAGGCCTTGAAATAGGTGTCGATGATTTCGGTGCCGTCGATCTCGTAGACCATGAAGCCGTTGGGCGTGCCGTCGCCGCCGCATGTCGAACGCCAGAAATAACCGCACGTGCCGCCGTGGATGCGTTCGAAGAGTTTGTGCGAGCGCATGTGGTAAGGCTGGAAATAGTGCGTATGGGCGCACATCAGGGTGGGGTTCTTATACCTGGAGATCATGTCGAGCACCTTTTTGCGGTTGAGGTAGCCCGTGTTGTCGCGCAGCGGGATGTGGTAGTAGAGGATTACCATTTTATCCGTCGGGACGAAGCTCAGGTCTTTCTCCAGCCATGCCACCTGCTCGTCGGTGAAGCCGCCCGTGTAGTCCGTGCCGGTGAAGATGATGTTGTCCATCGCAATGAAATGCACGTCGCCGCGGTTGAACGAGTACCAGCGCGGCCCGAGCACGTCGCGGTAGGTGTCACCCGTATAGTCCACCGAACTCTTGTCGTGGTTGCCGATCGTGGTGAAGAACGGGACGCCCGTTTCACCGAAGGCGCGTTTCATCGAGGTGAAGGTCTGGGCGTCGCCCTTGCCCAGGATGTCGCCAAGGGCGATGCCGACCATCGGGATCGAGTACTTGGCGGCGATCTTCTTCACGTCGGGTACCGTTTCCGTGCGGAACCGATGTATATGGTCGTTGTTGTCGGGCTGCGGGTCGCCCAGCCCGAAGAGCAGGAACCGCTTGTCGCTTTGGGCGAGCTTGCTAAGCGTGAAGTCTGCCCGGTAGGGTTTCGAACTGCTGCCGGTGACGGAGTTGGCCGCCTGGTAGGCACCCTGGTAGGAGCCGAAGTTCGCCTGTGCCGGGATCTCGTACCCCGAAGGCACGGAGATGAATACGTGCTTGGCGTTGGGGTCGCGCACGATCTGGTAGACGCCCTTCTTATCGCTCGCCACGACGCTGTACCCGTCGCTCACGACGACCCCTTCGAGGGGGTTGCCCTCCTTGTCGCTTACCAGCCCGTAGAGGGTGATGCCCTTGTCGGGCGTGATCTCCGTTTTGCCCCCGTCGTCATCGCCGCCGGGTTTGGGCAGTTCGGTGATCATTTTGTCGTCTCCGCCGCAAGCCATCATTGCCGCAGCTACCAGTGCTGCGGCCGGGAGGCGGAGTTTCCGGCGGAACCATGTGAAGATTGAATCGTTTTTCATAATTTGTTTTACTGTCAACCCGACCGCCGGTTCGGGCGGTCGGGTCGGTGATTGTCAATTACCAGTTGGGGTTTTGCGGAATGTTGGCCCGCTGCAACTCTTCGGTCGGGATCGGGAAGAGGTAGTGCTTCTCGAGGAATACGCGGTCCTCCTTCCAGAAGCGTTCCATGCGGTAGGTCTTGCCGGATATCGATATCTTGCCGTTGGGGTCTTCCACGGGGCGCATGCCGCAGATGCGGTGCTGCGTCTTGGGGTAGGCGCCGTATTTGTCGAAATACGACTGTGCCTTCTGGTCGTTCGTCCCCTGGATCGAACTCCACTGGGCATCCTTGGCCAGTTCTTCGGGGCTGGTCGGTTCGAGGTAGAACCGCGTCGAGAAGAAGCGGCTCTTTTCGTGGTAGAGCTCTACGCGGCGTTCGCGCAGGATGTAGTCGAGCAGCAACTCCTTGTCGGTCTGCGCGGCCGGCGGGATGGGGGCCATGAACGAACGGGCACGCAGCTCGTTCATCAGGTTGTAGACCTCGGGGGTGGCGCCCTTCGAGCGGGTGACCGCTTCGGCATAGACCAGGTAGATCGTCGCCAGGCGGATCAGCGGCGCATCGAAGTTCCAGTTGCCCGACATGCCCTTGGTGTAATAGCCGTCGAAATATTTGCGGGTGAAGTAGCCCGTCGACGTGGAGTTGGCGGCGTTGATGGCGTCGGCACCGGTGGCCGTATTGATCCACTTGCCCTTGAACATGGATCCGTGGTAGATGATGTCGCGGTAGAAACGCGGGTCGCGGTTGACATAGGGGTTGCCGTCGTCATAGGCCTTGGCCATGTCCTCCTCGGAGATCAGGCTGCCGTAGAGCGCCTTGTGGTTCTGCTTGAGCGCATAGATCGGATAACCGTAGCCGTCGGGGCCGATCACCTCGTATTCGTCCACCTGATCCTGTACGGGAACCTCGCGTGCCTGTCCCTGCGCCGAAGGCGGGTACATGTCGTTGTGGTAACCCACGGTCTTGCAGTGGAGGTGGAAGAAGATCCATTCGGCTTTCTTGGCGTCGTTCATCGTGCGGTGGAACAGCTCCCACAGGCGGCTGTAAACCGCGCCGTTGCTCTGATCCGTGCCGCCCGAGTCGGTCGTCTGGCTTTTGGGCGAACCCTGGTAGAGCGAGTAGCGTTTCTGTCCCTCGGCCTCGAAATCCATCACGGCCTTGGCGGCCGCGGCTGCGGCGTCCCAACGCGCGGGGTCGTACGACTGGTAGACCGACGCATAGTTGCGGGTGTCGCCCTTGAGCGTCGACCCGTTGTAGAGCGGCGTGGCTGCGATCCAGAGCGCCATGGCCTTCAGCGCCAGGCAGGCGCCTTTCTCCACGCGGCCGAACTGATCCATCAGGTTCTGCGCCGGGACGCGGGCATAGGCCTCGTCGCAGTCGCGGCAGATCTTCTCGACGATCGTATGGATGTTCTCGCGTTCGAACGGCGGCAGTGCGTTGGGGTTTACCGTATAGTCGACGTAGGGGCATTCGCCGTAGCTTTTCAGCACGCAGTAGTGCAGGTAGGCGCGGATGAAGAGCACCTCGCCGATACGCTGCGAGAGCGTGCCGGGGCGTGCCTCGGAATCCGGGGTGTTGTACTTCTCGATACCTTCGAGGATGACGTTGGCGCAGCGGATGTCTTCGTAGAGTTTGGGCCAGAAGGTGTGGCAGGCACCCGCATTGGTCGTGGCGTTGCACGAGGTGTAGAGCTGGGAACCCGGTTCCCAGTCGCCGTCGTTGAACTTGTTGGACCATCCGTTCTCGGCCGAAGAGCCTTCGCATTCGTCCGTGAGCGCAGAGTCGCTGAAGAAACGGATGTGCACGAGCGGCTGGTCGGCGGCGCGGGCGTAGAAGTAGAGCCGGTTGATCAGGCTTTCAGTCTCGTTGAAACGCGAGAATATGTCCTGATCCGTTTTGTCGCCCTGCGGGGTCTTGTCGAGGAAATCCTCGCAGGAAGCCATCAGCGTGACTGCAAAGCAGCTACAGAGCAGATATAAGATTTTTTTCATTGTCATTGGTTTTTGTTGGGTTAGAATGTCATGTTAAGGCCGATGTTGATGACACGCTGTACGGGGAACCAGCTGCCGTCGCCGTTCTTGATCTCGGGATCCATGTCGACGTCGCCCAGGTTGTCGAACGTGAGCAGGTTCTGTCCCTGCACGTAGATACGGACGTTCTGGATGCCGGCTTTCGAAGTCCAGGCTTTGGGCAGCGTGTAACCGATCTCGACGTTCTTCAGGCGGATGTACGAAGCGTCGTAGAGGAAGAGGCTCGAATACTGCTGTTTATTGTTGTTGTGGATGCCGTAGTGCAGAGCGGGGTATTTCGCCGTAGCTGCCGTTTCGGGCGTCCAGCGGTCGAGGTGCATCCGGCGCACCTTGCCGATACGCGACTGGTCGTAGAGCGGGAAATCCCATACGGCCGGGCCGCTCAGCTGTACGGAGCAGAGTGCCGAGCCCTGCCACAGCATGCTGAAGTCGAAGCCCTTGTAGGAGAGTCCCAGCGGAATACCGAACTGGATCTCGGGCGTACGGGGGTTGCCGATGGCGGCACGGTCGTAGTTGTTGACCACGCCGTCGCCGTTGAGGTCTTTGTAGACCACGTCGCCCGGCTGTACGGGGCCCCAGATGGCGAATCCGCTGCCGCCGTTCATCGCGTTCAGGCGGTCGGCCTCGCCCTGGTCGGCCACGAAGTGGTCGAAGATGTAGCAGAAATTCTCATCGAGGCGTTTGCCGGTCTGGTAACGCCACGGGCAGTCGCGGCCGTTGTTGTCGATGTAGGAGATTTCGTTGCAGTATTTAATCTTGTTGCGTGCGAACGTGAAGTTCGGGCGGATGTAGTAGCGGAAATGCTGCCCGATATGACCGTTCCAGCCGATTTCGAATTCGACGCCGTGGTTGTCGACGATACCCGAGTTGACGATCGGGGCGACCTGCCCGACGATGTAGGGGAACCCGACCTTGTCATCCCCCGAGAGCGAAGTGAGGATGTCGTAGCGGTGCTCCTTGAAGACATCGAGCGTGAAGGTCAGCCGCTGGTTGAAGAACTGGGCGTCGATACCGAAGTTGAACTTGCGGGCCTTCTCCCACGTCAGGTTCGGGTTGGCGAACACGCCCTCGACCAGGTAGCTGGTATAGCCGGCCTCGGTCTCGCCGAAATAGGTGGTCATGCCGTCCGACGACTTGTAGTATTGCAAGTAGGAGAAACGGTTGCCCGAAAGCTGGTCGTTACCCACCAGACCGTACGATGCGCGCAGCTTGAGGTGGTCGAGCCACTTTACGTCCCTCATGAATCGCTCCTGCGTGATGACCCAGCCGACGGCGCCTGCCGGGAATACGCCGTAGCGCTTGCCGCGGGCGAAGTTCTCCGAGCCGTTGTAACCGATGTTGAACTCGAAGAGGTACTTGTTCCGGTAGTCGTAGGTCGCGCGGCCTGAAAATCCCATGTAGCGATAGGGAACCTGGTTGCTGATGACCTTGTTCTGCAGGTAGAAGAGCAGCATGCCCGACACGTTGTGGTCGCCGAATTTGCGGGCGTAGTCCAGGCGCGCCTGGAAACGCGACGTCCCTTCGGGCGAGCCGTGGCTGATGCTGTTGCTTTGCGCATCGTCCGTGGTTCGCTGGTTGGCGGTTACATAGGTGCCGTTCTTGATCCAGTAGTCGGCGTTGTTCTTCCACTCGTCGATACTGTATTCGGTGGGGAGCATCCACGTCGAATAGCCCGGGTAGGTCAGGTTGCCCGTGCTGTGGGTCGGCACGCTGTTGTTGATGGTGTGCTGGTTGTAGGTGTCGTAGGAGAACTGCGCGGCGACGCTCAGGCCCTTGGTGATGAAGTCCAGGTCGTGGCTCAGTTTGAACGATCCCTGCAGGTAGCGGCGCGTACGTTTGCTGAAGCCGGTGCGGTTGAGCTGCCCGAGCATGTTGTACCGGTAGTCGTTGTCGGCATAGAGCAGGTAGCCGCCGTTCTCCTCGAAATCGGCCTGGTTGACGTCGTTGTGGTTGTTGGGCAGGATGATCGGCAGGTAGGGGGGCTGCGTGTTGGCCAGCGAGATGATGTTGGCCGCCGTGGCGCCCGGGTAGTTGAACTCCGTGACGCGGGCGCCCAGGTCGACCGAGATCTTCAGCCGCTTGGTGGCGTCGACATCGACGTTGGCGCGGAAGTTATAGCGCAGGAACTTGTTGACGTTGTCGGAGTTCGAATGCTTGTAGTTGCCGCCCTGGTTATAGTAGCTGCCGAGGATGAAATAACGGGCGCGGTCGGTGCCGCCTCGTACCGAAAGGCTGTAATCCTGGAGGATCGACGGTTTGAATGCGTAGTCGAAGTAATCCCAGTTGTAGCCCAGGCCGTCGGAGTTGTCGCCCTTGGCGCGGCGGAAATTGCTGATCGTCTCCTGGGAGAAGAGCGATGCCGAGCCGGGATCCAGCGAGGGGTTGTCGTTGAGCATCGCCTCGTTGTAGAGGGTCGCATAGTCTGCCGAACCCAGGTAGTCGGGGTAACGGATGGGTTCGCTGACACCGACCGACGCCTTGAAATCGACGGTCGGTTTTTCGCCCTTACGGCCGCGCTTGGTCGTGACGATGATCACGCCGTTGGCGCCGCGGATACCGTAGGGTGCCGTCGCCGAAGCATCCTTGAGGATCGTGAAGGTCTCGATCTCGTCCGGGGAGAGGTAGCTCATGTCGCGCTCGATACCGTCGACGATCATGATCACATCCGACTTGCCGTAGGTCGATTTACCGCGAATGTTGAGCTGTGCGGCGTCGTTACCCGGTTCGCCGCCGTTGAACTGGTTGACCAGCAGGCCCGGCATGCGCCCGGCCAGCGCATTATTGATGTTGGCCGTGGGGGACTGCTTGAGGTCTTTGGTGGTGATCGTCGAGATCGAACCGGTGATGGTCTCCTTCTTCTGTACGTTGTAACCTACCACCACGACCTCTTCGAGCGCCTTGCTGTCCTCGACCATCGTGATGTCGATCCTCGTGCGGTTGTTTACGTTTATCTCCTGCGGGGCATAGCCGATGTAGGAGACCATCAGCGTCGCTTCGGCGTAGGGAACCGTGATCGTATAGCTGCCGTCGGAGTTCGATACGCTGCCCGAGGAGGTGCCTTTGACGACGATGGTCACGCCGATCAGCGGGCTTCCCGCGTCATCCTTGATGATACCCGAGACCTTCAGCTGCGAAGAACGCGCCTGGGTGTCCGGGGCGGCTGCCGTCCTGTCCGGAGAGGCCGTGGCGGCCCCTCCCAGACAAAACAGACACAATATCAGTGTTATAATATGATATTTATTCATAACCGTATTGTATTCTTATTGGGTTTTACTCTCTTGTCGTGATTCTGATTGTCGTTTCCGCCGAATTGGTTTTGGAAGCCTCGTCGCATACGGTCTTCTTATCTTCGACACCCTTTTCCCAGGTTTTCTGGAAGACATAGATCGCTCCGACGCTGGTCGCCTGGTAGAGCGTCGCATCGATGGTGCACTTGCAGGTGCAGTTCGTGATCGTGGTGACCTTGTCGTTTTCTATGGCGACGATGCCGGCCACGATCGGGCGCCATTTGTCGGTTTTGTGGTTGGCCACTGCCGTAATGTCGCCGTAGTTCTCGCACCCGTCGAAAACGGCATTGTCGTCTCCGGATACGGCGATACCCGCGATGTCGCGCTCGACGGCCGCCGTGAGGTTGCCGCGGTTGATGCAGTTTTTCAACGTGAAGGCTCCGGCGACCTTGCCGGCGATGCCGCCCATGTAGAAGAGATCGTAGTCGGCCATCGTGGGGCTGGTCATGTTACCCGTGTTTACACAGTTTTCGATCAGGGCCGGCGACGCCACCTTTTCGGCAATGCCGATCAGACCGCCGACCGATGCCGTCGAAGCCGCGATGTCGGCCTCGTTGCGGCAGTTGGTCATCCTGAGCGTATAACCCAGGCCTGCGTCCGATCCGACGCAGCCTACGATACCGCCCGTGCGGCGATATTTCGTGCCGTTGGAGTTGTTGAACGTGATCTTGCCCTTGTTGACACAATTGTCGAACACGCCGTAGCCGGTGGCCAGGATACCGCCCAGCGAGTGGAACTGGTGCCCCGGATCGGCGAAGGTGACGGTGAAGGTGCCTTCGTTGGTGCAGTTGCTGAATGTCCAGTTCGATTTCTCGGCATGGCCGAACAATCCTCCGTATTGGCCGGTGTCGACGGCGCCCGGGAAGTCGAAGCTGAAATTGCCTTTGTTCGTGCAGTTCACGAGCGACCCTTCCGTTTTGTCCGCGGTGCCGGCGACGATGCCGCCGATGAACTCCGTCCGGGCTGTCCCCGTGATGATGAATTCGCCCGTATTGTGGCAATCGGTGTAGACCGAACCGACGTTGGCCAGGCCGACCAGCCCGCCGAGATAACCTGCCGTGGCAACGGTTTTCGCCCCGGAGAAGGACAGTGTGGCCTTGTTGGTGACTTTCGTCAGTGCCGCGCCGTTGTTATAGACGGCCAGCGTGCCGGCTACTACCGGGGTGGCTTGCGATACGGACATGCTGCCCGCCAGCGAGAGGTTCTTTATTTCGGCCGTTGCGTCGAGCGTGTGGAACAGGCCGAGTTCCTTCGAGTCCTGATCCGCCAGCTTGACGGTGATCGTATTGTTCAGGCCGTCGAAAGTCCCTTTGAACGGATTGGCGGCCGAGCCTACGAAGCTGGTTTGGGTAAGGGCGCTCAGGTCGATGTCGCTGACAAGGACGATCCTGCCGCCGTTGGTGTAGGCATCGAGCGGCGCCCCTTCGGTCACCGCGTTGCCGAAGGCTACGAACTCTTCGGGGGTCGAGATGCCCTTCCAGCTCAGGCGGACGCTGAACGATGCCGTGAGCTCTTCCGCCGAAACGGCTGCGAACTCTATCGTGCCCGCACCGGTGCAGTCCGCGCCGTCGGCCGGAGCCGTGACTTTGAGCACCGAATTTTCGATGTCGAGTGCGATGTCCCAGCCTTTGAGTGCCGTGATGTCGCACGTGGCTACGTTGGTGACGGTGCAGGGGATGTCGCGCTGCTCGCCGAAGGCGAATTTGTAATCGGCCTCGGCAAAGGAGATGATCGGCAACTTGGTTGAGAGTTCGACGGGGATCGACGCACCCTCGCCGGCCGTCCCGCGGACGCTCAGCGGCGTAACCTTGACGCTGCCTTCCATGGCCGGGTCGGCCTCCTCCTGCGTGGGCGCGGTGACGGTCAGCAGGCCCGCATCGACATCGGCCGTGTAAGTCCATCCCTTGGGGACGCTTACGTCGAGCGACGCGGTGTTCTCGCTGGTGAATTCGAATTCCATGCTCTTCCCGTAGGAGAATACATGGGTCTTCGAGGTTGTCTCTTCGTCGAATGTGAGCGTGATGTCGTTTTCCAGGGCGGCTACGGCGAGCGTATAGGTCTCCGTGCGGCCGGCCTGCGACTGTATTTCGATGACCACGTCGCCGCTGGCCTTGGCTCCCAGGTCGGAAGCGGGGGGCGCGGTGACCGAACAGCTCCGGGAGCTGGGGATCACGGTGCATTTCCAGCCCGTGGGCGGGGTGGCCACTGTATAAGTGACGAATGCACTCTTTAAGGTATAAGTGGCCGTCGTGCCGAACCGCATGCTTTGGAGGCCCTCGATCAGGTTGCCCTCCGCGTCATAGAGTTCGAATACGATCGCACCGTCTTCTGCCTCTACATCCTCGATGCCGCAGGAGCTGGACAGCAATAGCGGTGCGGCAAAAAGCATGTAAATAAGAAAATGAAGAGATTTTCTCATAAATGAAAGTTTTAGGGTTGAATATTTGGATGAATGAATGGTTCGTAGTCGTAAAAGTCCGGGGTCGCAGTCTTTACTTTGTCATAGGCATGTCCGTATTTTAAAGGTTGGTGAAAAGATATTGAATGAAAGACAAATGAAGATCAAAGAGAAATATATTCGATTTCCTATCGTGCTCTTTTGTGTTTATTTCAGAGAAAATGCCGCTTTGTTGTTTGTAAAAGTATGCTTTTGGGAAATGTGTGTCAACAGCATCAAAATGAAATATGAATGCGTATTTCAGCCAATATTCTGGTAAATAGCATGTTATTTCCGTAGGCCGGGTGTTATTATATGAATTCCGTATGAATTGCCGGCGCGGGATTTCAGGCTGTCAGACGATCTCCATGATCCGGCGTTCGAATTCGGCGGGCGGGCATTTTGCGGCATTCCGCAGCCGGTTGCGGTAGGTGTAGACCGTATTTATGGAGATATGCAGGAACTGGGCGATTTCGCTGTTGCCCGTGATACCCAGCCGGATCACGGCCAGCAGCCGGAATTCGGTGTTGAGGCCGGACGTTTTCATTTGCTCCCCGTCCCGCAGCAGGGCATTGGCCTTTTCCACGAAGTCGGGATAAAGCGAAAGGAATACCCGGTCGAATTCGTGGAAGAACGATTTGTATTCCTGCTCGATGGGCGTAGGCGAGCGCAACTCACGCAAAAGGCGCTCCTGCCCGTACGAGAGCGCAGTCTTGTAGAGGTGTGTGCGGTGACGTTCTAATTTGTTGATGTAGAACGTGCTGCGTTGCATGTAGTAACGCAGGTATTTGTCTTTGATGGTATTGGCCTGGGAGAGTTCCCGGGTGGCCGTTTCGTGGCGGAGGCTGCTTGCGGCGAGCTGTTCGCTGAGTTCGTGCAGCCGGGCGTCGGTTTGCGCATGCTGCGCACGCAACCGTTTGATTTGGAGTTTTTGCCTGAGGGCGAGCGAGATGGCCGCCAGTAGGAGGAATGCGCCCGTTGCGATGGCCGGCAGTGCGGCCTTGCTTTTCCGCGGGCTTCGGGCTTGTGTGATCCCCGCCGTTGCCGGCGCGGGGTCAGCGTCGTTTTTGCCGGCTTCGCCGCCGCGCGAAGCTGACAGGACTATTCGTTCCGGCAGTATGTTGCCGGCTCCCGAAATTAAAAGAGGGAAATCCCCCCCCCACGCATTGTGCGGACGATAAAGTCATTTGTCGGGACGCAGCAGCAGATCAGCAGGCCGGTAAGCAGAAGGAAATTACGGTTCATATCTGGTCGAGGGTTAGGTTGTCGTAATACAAATATACATTTTAAAATCGGGACTGCCGGGATTTTGTCCGGGCGGTTGCGATTTTAATGCGTTTTCAGTCCGCCGGGCATTGAATGAATTCGCCGGTGGCGTCGCCGTAATCCCCGGCCCGGGTTATCCGATCCTGGGTGTAGGTGTTGCCGAAGGGGTCGGTCGCACGGACGACTACCTTGGCGTCCGGGTTTTTCAGTTTGTAGCTGAACAGGTGGTGACACGGTGCGCTTGCGCTCTTCTTTGGGAAACTTTTTACCCCGGTGTGGTATCCCCTGATCCAGAGGTCGCCGATGGAAGGATCCATTTTCTCCATTTCGCCGGAAAGTTCCCCGTCCTCGAATACCTCGATTTTCCATTTGCCGCCCATGCCCGCGAAAAATACGTTGGCAAGTATGACGTCGCTGCCCATCCCGTAGGTATAAGAGGCTCGTTCGCTGCCGAAAATGTCGTCCCCGCGGTAGAGCCGGAGTTGGTAGTCGCGGCTGTGCCCCGTACCTTTGAAATAGGCGTCGGTTATCTCCGTTCCCGAGACCGTCATGACCGAATAGCCGTTCGGGACGCCGTCCCCGGCGCAATGCGACCGCCAGAAATAACCGCAGGCCGCACCCATGATATATTCCGACGTGCCGTATTCCGTTTCCATGTAGGGTTGGAAGAAATGGGTATGGCCGCATGCGGTCACTGTGTTCTCATAGGGGGCTATCAGCGAAAAAACGGCGTCGTGGTTCCTGTGCGAGGTGTGGTCGCGCTCGGGGATGTGGTAATACAGGAAGATCATTTTGTCCTTGCCGACGAAGGCGAGATCCTGCCTGAGCCACTGCAGCTGGATGTCCGAGAACCCGGCATGGTATTTCGCGCCTTTTTTCTGCTCCTCGAAAGAGTCTACGTTGTCCATGCACACGAAATGCACGTCGCCGACATTGAACGAATACCAACGCGGCCCCAGTGCCTTGGAGAAGGTTTCGCCGGAGTAATCCATGGCATCCTTGTCGTGGTTGCCTGCCGTTGCGTAATAGGGCACCCCGAGCGTTCCCATTACCCGCTTGTGTTTCAGGTGGCTCTGCCCGTCACCCCGGCCCACGACATCGCCCAGCGCGATGGCTACCGCGTAGGTGCCGGCCTGGCCGAGCGTGCGTTTCATGTCGGCGATCGTCTCCCGTTCATAGCGGACGATCTGCAGGTCGCTGTCGGATTGCGGGTCGCCGACCAGCAACAGGGTGAAGTTTTGTTGGGACTGCGGTACGGTGCGTAACCTGAAATCGGCGCGGAGTTTCCCCGGGTTTCCGGCTGCAGGCTCGATCGGGACGTAAAAATCGGGGTAGCTCCCGAATCCCTGCTGGCCTGTCGTCTCGTATCCGGCCGGGACTGAGATGAACAGGTGCGTGGCCGAAGGGTCGCACCTGAGCGTGTACCGTCCTTTTTTGTCGGTTGCGACACAATTGCGGCCGTCGCTTACGACGACCCCGGACACCGGGGTTCCGGTTTCGTCGGTCACTTTGCCTGAGGCCGTCGCGGAGCAGGTTTGGCCGGAGATTCCGGCGGCGGTGTCCTGGGCGGCAGCGGGTGTGCCGTAGCCGGTTTGCAGGGCGAACAGCAGGGCGAACAGGATGGATAATCTCCCGCGGCGGAGGCAGACTGAAAGAGTCCGGAATTTCTTTTCCATCGTATTTTAGCTTTAAAGTTATGGCAAATATATAAGTTTTATTTTAATACAGGTGTTAAAAAGAGATTAAAAGGAAATTTATTTTTGATTATTTGTTGTGTTTATGTTGCTATTTGTCTTGCCTTTTATTACTTTTGTCCGCAACGTAGTCGAAGTCCGGTCAACTTCCATCTTCTTTCCATCACTTAATTTTTAAGCAAGCAAATATGAAAACCATGCGATTTATCGGAATCGTCCTCGCTTTGTTTTCGGCGGGAAGCCCGCCGGCTGCGCAGGCGCAGGATTCCGGAAAGAAATACAAGGTCTATATGGTCTCCAATTCCCATCTCGACACGCAGTGGCGGTGGGACGTGAAAGCCACGATCGACGATTACCTATATAATACGGCCGTGCAGAATCTGGCGCTGCTCGAAAAATATCCGCATTACGTGTTCAATTTCGAAGGCGCCGTCAAGTACGAATGGATCAAGGAGTACTATCCGCACCTCTTCGAGCGCATCCGGAAATTCGTAGCCGACGGGCGATGGAACATTTCGGGGGCTTCGTTCGAGGCCAACGACCCGAACATGCCGTCGTCGGAGTCGTTTATCCGCAACATCCTGCTTGCACAGGAGTTTTATAAAAAGGAGTTCGGCATCAAGTCGAAGGATATGTTCCTGCCCGACTGTTTCGGATTCAGCCAGGTCATGCCGACGCTGGGACATCACTGCGGCCTGATCGGTTTCTCGACGCAGAAATTGTCGTGGCGCACCGAGCCGCTTGTCGGCGACTCCAAAACCCCGTTTCCGATCGGGCTCTGGGAAGGGGTCGACGGCGCCCGCATCATGGTGGCGCTCGAGCCGGGACGCTATTCGTGGAACGAGTTTCCCGAAGGGGATCTGAGCGCCAACGAGGAATTGGCCGAAAGTGTCCGGAAGTCGCCTTTCGGCATCGCTTACCGGTACTATGGCAACAAACTGGCGAACGGAGCCGGAGACCACGGCGGCTCGGCCCTGCCCCGCAGCATCCAGCTGCTCGAGGAGGGGATTACGAATGGCAAGGGGCCCGTGCAGCTTGTCAGCGCCACGTCCTCGCAGCTCTACGAGGATTATATGCCCTACGGGAACCATCCGGAACTCCCGGTGTTCGTCGGGGAGATGCCCCTCGACGTCCACGCTCCGGGTTGTTATACCTCCCAGGCCGAGATGAAGCGTTACAACCGCCGTAACGAACAGTTGGCCGATGCCGCCGAGCGTTCGGCCGTGATCGCCGACTGGATGGGAGCCGTACCTTATCCGAAAGAGGCGCTTAACGATGCTTGGAAGCGTTTTCTCTGGCACCAGTTCCACGACGACCTTACGGGAACCAGCATTTGGGAGGCTTATACCTATTCCTGGAACGACGAATTCCTGGCGCAGGGACAATTCTGCGATGTGATCCTCGCCTCGGCCGGGGCTGCGGCATCCGTAATGGACACCCGCGCGAAGGGAAGTCCGGTACTGGTTTATAACCCCGCCGCTTATTCGCGCAGGAGCCTTGTCGAGGCGACGGTCGACCTGCCTGCGGAGGCCGAAGGGGTGGCCGTTTATGCGCCGGACGGGAAGGCCGTTCCTGCGCAGATCGTTGCCCGCGACGGTGCCAGGGCGACCGTGCTGTTTGCCGCCGCAATGGAACCCGTAAGCTATGCGGTATACGACGTGAGGGCCGGCAAGGCCGGCAAGGGCAAGGTGCTCAGGGCCTCGGACAATACGCTCGAGAACCGGGTCTATAAGGTGACGCTCGATGCGAACGGCGACATCGCCTCGGTCATTGACAAACGCAACGGCCGCGACCTGGTCGAAAAAGGCAAGGCCTTCCGCCTTGCGGTGCTGACCCCCAATGTGTCGAACCGCTATCCGGCATGGGAGATCCACAAGGCGACGCTCGACCAGACACCCGAACCCGTGGATACGGATGTCCGGATCAGCGTGGCGGAGTGCGGTGCCGCACGGGCCTCCCTGAAAGTAGAACGGCGGTACGGCGATTCCCGGCTGGTGCAGTATATCCGCCTGACCGACGGCGGGGACGACGAGCGTATCGACATCGTGGCCGACATCGACTGGAAGACGCCCGACGCCCTGCTCAAGGCCGAATTCCCGATGTCCGTTTCCGCCGAGGAGGCCGTCTACGACATCGGCATCGGCAACCAGCGCCGTCCCACCAACCACCAGCGGGCGCACGAAACATTCGCCCATCATTGGGCAGACCTCTCGGACGGGGACTATGGCATCGCCGTTCTGAACGATTCGAAATACGGCTGGGACAAACCCGCCGACAATACCCTGCGCCTGAGTCTGCTGCATACGCCTTCGACCGAGAAACGCTATGCCGACCAACGGGATCTGGATTTCGGACGCCATACGATGACTTACTCGCTCGTCGGGCACGATGGCGACCATAACCGCGCCGGGGTGGTGGAGAAAGGCGAGCTGCTCAATCAGCCGCTCCTCAGCTTCACGACGCCGAAGCATCCCGGGAAGCTGGGACGAAGGTTCTCTTTTGTCGCGGCTTCGACCCCGCAGATCGCCGTCAAGGCGCTTAAGAAGGCCGAGGACGGCAGCGGTTATATCGTCCGTGTATTCGAGACGACGGGCAGGGAGGTGCGCGGCGCCGAGCTGGCTTTCCCCGTGCGGATCGTTTCGGCCGAGGAGGTGAACGGAATCGAGGAACCTGTCGGGGAAGCACGATTCGAAGGCAACCGGCTGCTCGTCGATGCCGGGCATTTTGCTCCCAAGACCTATAAGGTCACGTTGGCGGAGGCTCCCGTGGCCGCCCCTGCGATCGAGAATGCCTTTGTGGATTTTCCTGTAAACCAGAACTCCATTTCGAGCGACCCGTTCAAGTCCGTCGCCAAGGTGGATAAGGAGTGCAACTCCTATGCTGCCGAGCTCATGCCCGAAGTGATCGTCCATGGCGGCATCGAATACCGCCGCGGCGAACCCGACGTGAAAAACGTGCTGAACTGCAGGGAGTCCGTCACGGTCGATTTGCCGCAGGGCGATTATAACAAGGTCTACATCCTCGCATCGTCGTCCAGGGGCGACCGCAAAGCCGTCTTCGACATCGACGGCCGCAAGTACGAGGCTGTCGTGCCCTATTACTCGGGCTTCCGCGCCCAGTGGGCCTGGGCCGACAAGACCAAGTCGTTCGTCAAGGACGGAACGATCGCCCATATCGGGAACCACCGGCACAAGATGAACGGCCGGAACGATGCCTATACCTTCACGTACCTTTACAGGCTCGGGTTCGATATCGCCCCCGGAGCCGGAAAACTGACATTGCCCGAGGATGCCGACATCAATATTTTCGCCATCACGGTCTCCGGGAACCGGATCGACGGGACGCGGTGGGCCTGCGAGCCGCGTGCCCTGCCCGTGATCGAATAACGGGAAGACAGTCTATATGTGATAAGCCCGCTCCGGATGTTTCCGGAACGGGCTTATTCTCTATCCCTTTTCAGTAGTCACGCGATCCGTAGCCGGGGATGCGCTATATGGAAACGGCCCTCTGAAATGCAGGCCGGGCGCCATTGCGGACGCGGGGCATTTACCGCCCGAAAAATTTTGCGATCCGGGTGGTCGCGGCAGTGCCCATGCGGATCCGTCCCTGGATATTTTCGCTTTGGGGCTGCCGGGCGGGGTTGTGCAGCCATTCGTGGAAATCGACGTATATGCCTTTATTGATCATGAATTCGAAAGCTGCGTTCTTCAGCCTTTTTTCTTCGTTGTAGCCGGACTGGATGTTGGCGATCAGGTCTTCGAACGCGGCAAAATTGTACGGGTTGGAAACTGGGATTTCGGCTGTGTAATGTTGCTTTTTCATAACTTTTATCTTTTTTATAATTGAAGTTTTGTTTCATCAATTCTAAACGACCCAAAGTATTCGGAATCGGCCCCCTGACAGCGTGTGTATGCACTGCAATTTTGCCGGCTTACCCGGCGGGAAAATGGTCGGTATATGTTGCGTCGAAAATAACCGGTACAGCCTGCTTTCGAATCCGGCTGTATCGCAGACAGGAGTGTTCACTGCCGTGATCGTGTCGGCAAAGGTAGGGATAATGTGTTGAAATCCAAGCTTTATATGGTAATTTTTTCAACGCAAAAAATCGAAAAAAAACTTGCATCGGATTTTATTATTATATTAATATAATAATACCTTTGCCGGAAGGGGTGTGAATCCGGGGCGATTTTTCTTGTCTTTTCGCTTGTTCCGTTATCGGATTAATAATGTTCGGAATTGCATCTTGGTGGAAATGGCTTTATTATTGGAGTGGGAGGACGGTGGGGAAAATTGGGAACGTGCGGAATTTTGTCGCCCCGAACGGCGGGAATCCGCCTTAATTTTATACTTTTGCAAAACCATGTCTCCTGCATTGCGGATAAAACTTTTTTTCGCCCTTGCGGCGTTGTGCCTTGCCTCTGCGGCAAGGGCGCAGGGCAGCGCCTATGCCGTCAGCGGCCGGGTGATCGACCGCCTGACGCGGCAGCCGGTCGCCTATGCCGCCGTAGTGCCCGTCGGGCAGGAACAACGCGGCGCATCGACCGATTCGCTGGGACGCTTCCGCCTCGAGCGGGTGCGGGCGGGTATTTTCCGCCTCTCGGCCTCGTCCGTGGGGTACAAGACCGTCGTCACGCCCGAATACCTCGTTTCGGCCGCCACGCCGTTCATCGAAATCGAAATGGAGGAGGATGCCACGCAGCTCGAAGCCGTGACGGTCGTGCCTTCGCCGTTCCGCGCCACGGCCGAAAGCCCCGTCGGGTTGCAGGTCATCGGGGTGCGGGAGATCGAAAAGAGCCCCGGCGCCAACCGCGACGTGTCACGTATCGTACGTTCGTACCCCGGCGTGTCGTTTTCGCCCGTGGGCTATCGCAACGACCTGATCGTGCGCGGCGGCGGCCCGTCGGAAAACAAGTTCTATCTGGACGGCATCGAAATCCCCAATATCAACCATTTCGCCACGCAGGGCGCCACGGGCGGCCCCGTGAGCATCCTCAATGCCGACCTGATCCGCGAGATCGATTTCTATACCGGGGCTTTCCCCGCCGACCGTTCCGGGGCGCTGAGCTCGGTGCTGGACATCCGGCTGCGGGACGGGAACCCCGAGAAACAGACTTTCAAGGCGACGCTCGGGGCTTCGGAGGTGTCGCTGAGCGGGAGCGGCCATATCGGCGAGAAAACCTCCTACCTCTTCTCGCTGCGCCAGTCTTACCTGCAACTGCTGTTCAAGATGATCGGCCTGCCTTTCCTGCCGAACTACATCGACGGGCAGCTGAAGGTCAAGACGCGCCTTTCGGAGCACGACGAGCTGACGGTATTGGGGCTGGCGGGCTTCGACAACATGAAACTCAACCTCGACGAGGAGGGCGAAGACGCCGAGTACCTGCTGAGTTACCTGCCCCGCATCCGCCAGGAGACCTTCACCGTCGGGGCCTCATGGCGCCACTATGCGGGCCGCCATGTGCAGACCGTGTCGCTCGGGCACACTTATCTGAATAACCGCAATCTCAAATACCGCGGTAACGACGACTCGTCGGAGGACAACCTGACGCTGCGGCTGCGCTCCGTGGAGCAGAAGACCACGCTCCGCGCCGAAAACCGCAGCTATCTGGGGCGCTGGACGGTGCGTGAAGGCGCCGAACTGAGCTATTCGGGCTATACGAACCGTACCGAGCAACGGCTTTTCACCGATGAGGCGGCGCTCTCGGACTATCGTACCCGGCTGGGGATCGTGGGCTGGGGCCTGTTCGCCGGCGCGGATTATGCCTCGGCGGACAAGCGCTTCACGGCATCGGTCGGCGTGCGTGCCGACGGGGCCGACTATTCCGCGCGCATGGCGAGGTTCTGGCGTCAGCTTTCACCCCGGGCGTCGGTCTCATACCAGCTCGGCAAAGGGTGGTCGCTGAGCGGAAGCGCCGGGCTTTATTACCAGTTGCCGCCCTATACGGCCCTGGGATTCAAACAGGACGGGGTGCTGGTGAACGAGGCGTTGGACTACCTGCGTGTGGGAATGTTCAGCGTCGGAGGCGGATGGCGCCTGCGCGACCGTCTGGTCGTCTCGGTCGAGGGGTTCTACAAGAAATACGGGAATATCCCGCTTTCCGTCTCGGACGGCATCCCGCTCTCGTGCAAAGGCGACGACTATGGCGTGGTCGGCAACGAAGCGCTGCGCCCGACGGCCGTCGGGCGGTCGTACGGCATCGAGGCGATGGCACGCTGGCAGATACCCGGGAGGGTCAACCTCGTCGGTTCGGTGACCCTGTTCCGCAGCGAGTACCGTGCCGATGCCGCATCGGAGTATATCGTATCGGCCTGGGACAGCCGTTTCGTGGCGAACCTCAGCGGTACGTACGACCTGCCGCGCAACTGGAGCGTCGGGGCGCGCCTGAGCGCCGTGGGCGGGACGCCCTATACGCCCTACGATGTCGAAAAATCGTCGCTGGTCGAGGCCTGGGACGCCCAGGGACGCCCGTACTATGACTATGGGCGTTACAACGACGGGCGGCTCGACGCCTTCGCGCAGGTAGACCTGCGTATCGACAAGACCTTCTATTTCCGCCGCTGTATGCTCGGCTTTTACATCGACCTGCAGAACGTAACGGGCAGCAAACTCCGCCGTCCCGACGTGCTGATGTCGACGGGTGTGGTGGAGAATCCCGGAGCCCCGGCGGAGGAACAGCGTTACCGCATGAAATATATCGGGCAGCAGAGTGGGTCGCTTATCCCTACGCTGGGTGTCACCGTCGAGTTTTAGAGGGTACGGTGTCGCGTCTTTGGGCGATATTCCGGATCCGGGGCGATAACCGGGGCGGCGGGGCAGGAATCCCGGCCTGCCGCAGCGGGAGGCAGGAATGTGTTGGGAGGAAAATACGGAACCGCAGGGGTAGGCATCTCCGACCCCTGCGGTTTCTTGCGATCCGGGACGTGCCGGCTGTCATTTCCCGGTGCCCGGGGTATTCGTACCGCCCCTGCGATCCATCGCGAAACTGATGATGAACGGCATGGAGAGGAAGACGAGCGTGCCGACGGCTACCAGCCACGTGTAGGTGGCCGGGCTGCCTACGGGCAGCTGCGACGGCGGGAAAAAGGTGACGATGAACGAGAAGAGCACGGCCAGAAACCCGATGCCCCCGATGGCCCACATGCCGGCGTTCCCGCCCGGGACGCGGTAGCTGCGGGTCAGGCCGGGCTGCGTGTAGCGCAGGCGGATGCCCGCAGCGTACATCATCATATACATCACCAGGTAGAGCCCTACGGTCAGTGCGCTCAGCAGGAAGAACGCCACGCTCACGTCGTCCATGACGATGTAGAGCGACGAGAGCAGCGTGACGATGCAGCCCTGTATGATGAGGATGTTGACCTGTACGCCGTTTTTGTTGGTTTTTTGCAGGAAACAGGGCAGCACGCCCTCCTGAGCCGTCCACAGCAGGCCGCGGCTCGGGCCCGAAATCCACGACATGACGCCTGCCAGTGCGCCGAAAGCCACGAGAAGCCCCATGACGTTCGAGAGCCAGCCGATGTGGTAGTGGTCGAAGACGATTTGGAACGTGGTGAACAGCCCCGACTGGAGGTTAATCTGGTCGTAGGGGGTGATGATCGCCACGGCCAGCGCACCCAGCGTGAAGAGCCCGAACGAGATCAGCGCCGCCAGGAACATGGCGCGCGGGAACTGGGTCTGCGGCTTATCGAGCTCCGGGGCATGTACGGCGTGTACCTCGACGCCGGCGAAGAGCAGCAGTATCCCGGCCAGGAATGCGATGTCGCTCATGCCCGTGATGTGCGGGAAGAGGCGCGGATGCACGTGGTGCGCCGCGTCGATATTGACGACCTGGCTGACGGTGTCGGGGATGTGCTCCAATGCGACGGGGTTGCCTCCGGCCATCCAGATGACGGCCATGACGATTACGACGATGCCGGGAAGCACCGTGCCGATCAGGAACCCTTTGCTCGTAATGCCCGATATGGCCGAGGTGCCGCGCAGCGTGACCAGCGTGGCGCACCAGTACATGGCGATCGAGAAAAGCCCCACGAAAAGTCCGTTCTGCGCCAGGCCGGGCATCCCGATCATATAGGCGATCGAGGCTGCGGCAAAGCCCAGCACGGTGGGGTACCATACGACGTTTTGGATCCATTGCAGGAAGATGGCCGTAAACCCCAGGTGTTTGTTGAACGCCTCCTTGACCCAGGTGTAGACCCCGCCGCCCTTCGAGGCGAAGGCGCTTCCCAGTTCGGCCCCTACCAGCGCCGCCGGGATCAGGAACAGGAACGTGGCGAAAAAGATGTAGAAGAACATCGTCAGCTCCTCCTGCGCCATCATCGGGAGTCCGCGCAGGCTGATAACCGCCGCCGCGGTCATCAGGGCAAGCTGTGTCGTCGTGATATTTTTACGTTTTGCCATAATGTGGAATTGTGTTTTACAACTGGCCGTCAATCAGTTTCTATGCCGCAACGCGGCCGGGCGGATGTTTTTTCGGGCGTGTGCATGGTTTATGCGGGCGTTTCCGCGCCCCGCGGGCTCCTCTGCGCCTGCGTGTTGACCGCCTGCGGACGGGGCGCAAAAAAACAGCAGGGAATCTCACGATTGCCTGCTGCCTTCCGGAGGATTGCCCTCCTGAAACTACTAACCCAAACTTAAATAAATGAAGAAACCTCACTGCGGTTGCTGTTCCGCAGTTACCCGGTATGTTGCAAATCCCGTGCCGCGGCGCCGTGTCGGAAAGGCGTTTGTGTGTGCGGCGGGGGTGCGGCCTATGATACATGCCGGCGGGAAAGGGCATAAACAACCGCAGGATGCCCGTGGGGACATCCTGCGTGTGCTTTCCCGGTAATATCCGGGTTACGGAAGGGGGATGCGCTTACCGGCGTTTGTCCCTCATCTCCACGGCGCCTTCGTAGGTGCCGCTGACCTTGCGGCCTTTGTCGGTCGTAAAGTCGAGGACGAAGCGGTAGTCGGTGCCGACTTTGGTGATTGTCACCGTGCCGGACGTGATGAACCCGTAAACCGATTCGTTGGAGGCGTTGCGTTCCTCGCAATAGGTACCCGTGGCCAGCATGGATTCCATGAATTCCATCTGCTCGCCCGGTGTGTAGGTGCCCGGCGTGCCCGTGTCGGACACGGTGTAGGTTCCTTCCTGGAGTACCATTTCTTCGGAAAGTGCGGTCGTGAGGTAGAGCGATACCATGTGCCCGGCTCCCATGAGGTAGTCGTAATCGTCGCCGACCGTCGGCTGGACATCGTAGAGGTTCACGACGCAGTCGTTTGCCGTGCCGGCATCGTTGTTATAGTATTTACCCAGGGCGCGGATGAAGGTGGCGTTCGTGACGTCGTTTTCAAGGTCGGGCAGGGGCTCGATGGCACTGGCAGTCTTGTCCTCGATCGTGATCGGGCCGGTATAGCTGGCCGTGAACTCGTTGTCGTCGGTCGTGGTCAGCGTGGCCTCGATCGTAAAGGTCGAACCGGATTTTGTCACTGCGATCGTTCCGGCCTTGAATTCCACTTTCGTGATGTTCCCCTTGCCGTCGTTGACCATGCAGTAGGTCTTGTCCGGGTGGAATGTCGAAAGGCTCTGGCTGGTCGCGTACCTGTATGTACGATCCGGCAAGGTAATGTTGTCCAGTTTGTAGGGTTTCATCTGGAATAAATCGAGGCTCATGGCGCGGCCGGCGTTGACGGTGGCGTGGACGCCGCCGGCATCGATCGTTTCGCCGTCGGCCAGTACGACGATGTATTCGCCGTAGCTGCCGCCTTCGGGGATGCCGTAATAACCGCCCGCTACCTGGCGGTCGAATACGGCCGGGCCGCTCAGATCCTTGTCGGTGGACATTTCAATCGACTTGACTTCGGAATAGACCTCTTTGTTGGATGCTGCGACGGCGATGATATAGGCCGTGCCCTCTTTCAGGTTGTCTGCGGTGATCTCACCGGCCTGTGCGATGGCGGTGCCCTCGGCGAGAATCTTCTCGGCAGTCGGGACGACTGCACCCGCTACCTTTTCGATGCAGAGGTAGGCGGCCTTTTCAGCGTCGGTCAGCCCTACGGTGAAGGTGAGCGCCGTTATGCCGGGGGCTCCGGCTGCCAGCGTCACCACGGGCGTCGGCGTTCCGGTTGCCATCACGATGCTGTTGACTTCCGAGTAGATCCCGGTGTTGGCGACGGCAGCCGCAATGACATAGGTGGTCGAGGGTTTCAGGTTTTCGATCAGGATTTCGCCCGTTGCGGCGATGGCTTTGCCGTCGCGCAGGATCTCCTCGGCCGTGGGAAGGGTCAGCCCCTCTGTCTTTTCGAGGCAGACATAGGCTGCGGTTTCGGGGTCGGTCAGGGCGGCGTTGAACGTAAGGGTCGTTGTGGTGGACTGGCCCGGTGTCAGGACGACCGCGGGATGTACGCCGGGTGCCGACGTGGTGTGTTCGATGGAGTAGACCTTGCCGCTGATATTGCCTTTCTGGGCGACGGCCGAAAGGCGGTAGGCCGTATTGGGTTCGAGGTTGCCGACCTCGATGACGCCCGATGCGGTTACGGATTTTCCGTTGGCGAGGATTTGCTCGGCCGTGGGGACGGTTTCGGAGGCCTTGGCGCAGATGTAGCTGCATTTGTCCGCATCCTTGAGCGTGAGCGTGAATTTCAGCGCGTTGAATGCGGCGTCGCCGATGGCGATCGTAACGGTCGGGTCAGGATTTCCCCCCCCCTCGTTTTTGTCGTCGCATGAGCTTAGCAGACCGGAGCACAGCACCAACAGTGCCGTTCCCCATGACAGGAAAGATTTGATCATAGTGGTTAAACTTTGGAAATTAGTGGGTTAATACTGTTATTCTGGCGCAGGGCCGGCCGTCTTTGGATATTCAATCAGGTTACGGTGTGGCCGTGCAATGTGTGACGGGATAAAAGTAACCTTTCTGCCAAGAAAATCCAAATTTTTTTTATTCGTCTTGCCTGAAAGTGCGATAAATCGGGGGTGAGGGTGCCGGGGTGAAAGGGTGGAGGACAATATATAACAAGACAGCAGGGAATCTCACGATTGCCTGCTGCCCTTGGAGGATTGCCCTCCTAAAACTACTAACCCAAACTTAAATAAATGAAGAAACCTCACTGCGGTTGCTGTCCGCAGTTGACTATTCTGTTGCAAAACGCATGCCAAAAAAAGAGCCCGCAATCGGAAGATTGCAGGCCGGGTCGTTTTGTGCGGACAGGGGGCGGGGTGTTATTCGGAACCCGCAGGTGGAAAGGTGCCGCCTGCGGCCGGATATATGACGGAGAAAAGGATTCCGGTTAAGGCGAGTGCCACGCCTGCGGCGAAAAGTCCGTATCCCCGCAAGAGCGCTTCGGCACCGCACAGGAGCAGCCCGCAGCAGATGAGCGGCAATAACCTGCCCGTAAACCGGCACTGCCTCCGTTCGAATGCCGCACGGTCTTTTCCCGTCAGCGCCCCGTATCCTTTGAAAAGGTGTTTGTAACCCGCAACGAGCCACCTGCCCCGTTCCCTGACCAGGGCGATGCCCATCGGCAGGAGCAAGAGCGCGATGGCTGTCATAATGACAGATGCGCGGAGCATGACCCCGTGTTTTTACCGGAAGATGCCCGTGTAGGTCGAGGGCGAGAGGGCGCGCAACTCCTCCTTCACCGCTTCGGCCACGTCGAGCGTTTCGATGAATGCGGCGATCGACTCGTGCGTGATGTGGGCATTGGTGCGGGTCAGGGCCTTGAGTGCCTCGTAGGGCTTGGGATAACCTTCGCGGCGCAGGATGGTCTGGATGCCTTCGGCTACGACGGCCCAGTTGTTCTCCAGGTCGCGCTCGAGGGCTTCGCGGTTGAGGATTACCTTGTTCAGCCCCTTCATCAGCGAGCGGAGCGCGATGGCCGCATGGGCAATGGGGACGCCGATGTTACGCAGCACGGTCGAATCCGTCAGGTCGCGTTGCAGGCGCGAAACGGGGAGCTTCGACGCGAGGTGTCCGAAGACGGCGTTGGCGATGCCGAAATTCCCCTCGGCGTTCTCGAAGTCGATGGGGTTGACCTTATGGGGCATGGCGCTCGAACCGACTTCGCCCGCCTTGATCTGCTGTTTGAAGTATTCCATCGAGATGTACGTCCACATGTCGCGGCAGAGGTCGATCAGGATGGTGTCGATGCGCTTCATGTTGTCGAAGATCGCCGCGAGGTTGTCGTAATGCTCGATCTGCGTGGTATATTGCGAGCGGCAGAGCCCCAGCGTTTCGCCCACGAATTTGTTGGCGAAGGCTACCCAGTCGTACTGCGGGTAGGCTGCCCGGTGGGCGTTGAAGTTGCCTGTCGCGCCGCCGAATTTGGCGGGCACTGCGATGTCGTGCAGCATGGCGAGCTGTTTCTCCACGCGTTCGACAAAGACCATGAACTCCTTGCCCAGCGTCGTGGGGGAGGCCGGCTGGCCGTGGGTGCGGGCCAGCATCGGCACGTCGCGCCATTCGTCGGCGAAGGCGGCCAGTTTGTCGCGCACCTCTTCGACGGCCGGGTAGTAAACCCCTGCCATGGCGTCCTTGAGCGAGAGCGGGATGGCCGTGTTGTTGATGTCCTGCGAGGTGAGGCCGAAATGTACGAATTCCTTGTAAGCCCCCAGTCCGAGGCTGTCCATTTTTTCCTTGATGATGTACTCTATGGCTTTGACGTCATGGTTGGTGACCGATTCGATCTCCTTCACGCGCTCGGCGTCGGCCGGTGCGAAATCGAGGTACAGGGCGCGCAGGGCTGCGAATTTCGTATGGTCGATGTCCGCCAGCTGGGGCAGCGGCAACTCGCACAGCGCGATGAAATACTCCACTTCGACGCGGATGCGGTAGCGGATGAGCGCCTGTTCTGAAAAATAATCGGCTAATTTCCCCGTTGTATTACGGTAGCGGCCATCGACGGGGGAGATGGCGGTAAGGCTGTTGAGCGGATTGGAGTTCATGGATTTATGTATGGTTTTATATAATACGCCTCCGGCGTCCGGACTCCGCCTGCGCTCGGCAGGGCCTGCCCGAAGGCTTTGCCCCGCCCGCCGGCAAAGTTCCGGCACCAAATTTACGACATTTAATTGAAATACGCATAATTTTCCCTACCTTTGTAGGGTTGTAAACCGAAAATGCAATGAATTTTCTGACAGCGATCATAGATGGCCTGGTAAGGTTCGTGCAGCGCAATCCGCTGACGACCCTGGTCATCCTCATCCTGGCTGTCGGCGCCCCGGCGCTGCTCAGGGGGATCGCACTTTTTTTTCTCTATTTCATTATGGGAGTCATCGTATTGGTAGTAGCGGCGATCCTGCTGTTCCGCTGGCGCGTCTATAAGATGCGCCGCCGGATGGAAGAACAGTTCGGCGAAGGGAACTTCGGCGGACAGGGCTTCGGCTCGCCCTTTGCAGGGGAGCCCCGCAAGGGTCGCGAAGGCGAAGTGAAGGTATATAAAACCTCGGAAACGCCCGAGAAACGGGTCTCGCGCGACGTGGGCGACTATGTCGAATTCGAAGAGACCAAGGAGCCCGGAGAGGAGTAGCGCCATGTGGAAGATATTTGAGTTGATCGGCCGTTATTTCATGCTGATGGGAAAGGTCTTTTCCCGTCCGGAGAAGGCTGCCATCTACCGCCGGCGCATCATTTACGAAATGGAGTCTCTGGGAATCGACTCGATCGGCCTGACGGCCATTATTTCGGTATTCATCGGTGCGGTCATCACCCTGCAGATGTGCATCAACCTCGATTCGCCGTTCATCCCCCGTTCGCTGGTCGGTTACGCCACGCGCGAGACGATGATCCTCGAATTTTCGTCGACGGTCGTGGCGCTGATCCTGGCCGGCAAGGTTGGTTCGAGCATCGCTTCGGAGATCGGCACGATGCGCATTACCGAACAGATCGACGCGCTGGAGATCATGGGCGTCAATTCGGCTTCGTACCTCATCCTGCCGAAGATCGTCGCCGCGGTGGTCTTCTTCCCGTTCCTGACCATCCTCAGCATCGCCATCGGAATCATCGGCGGCTGGGCCATCGCCTACCTGACCGGCATCATGATCCCGGCCGACTATGTCGACGGACTGCTGATGGACTTCAAGCCCTATTCGATCGTCTACTCGCTTATCAAGACCGCCGTGTTCGCCTATATCATCACCTCGATTTCGGCGTTCTACGGTTACTATGCCAAGGGCAATTCGCTCGAAGTGGGCGCCGCCTCGACGCGCGCCGTGGTGGCCAGTTCCGTGGTAATCATGATCTTTAACCTGATCCTTACGCAAGTCCTGCTGATATGATACGTGCCGAGCACATCACCAAATCGTTCGACGGGCGCGTGGTGCTCGACGACATCTCGATCGAGTTCCTGACCGGGAAGACCAACCTCATCATCGGGCGCAGCGGTTCGGGCAAGACCGTGCTGCTGAAAACGCTGGTAGGGCTGCATGAACCCGATTCGGGCGACGTGTGGTACGACGATACGAATTTTACGCGTCTCGATTTCCGCGAGCGGCGCGCCATCCGCAAGGACATCGGCATGATTTTCCAGGGCGGGGCGCTGCTCGACTCTTCGACCGTCGAGGAGAACGTCAAGCTGCCGCTTGACCTCTTCACCTCGCAGAGCGAGAAAGAGAAGATGGAACGTGTGGATTTCTGCCTGCAGCGCGTGCGGCTGGAAGACGCCAACCACCTCTATCCCGCCGAGTTGTCGGGCGGAATGATCAAGCGCGTGGCCATCGCCCGCGCCATCGTGCTCAACCCGCGTTACCTGTTCTGCGACGAGCCCAACTCGGGCCTCGACCCGCAGACCTCGATCGTCATCGACAACCTGATCCACGAAATCACGCGCGAGTACAACATCACGACGATCATCAATACGCACGATATGAACTCGGTGATGGAGATCGGCGAGAAAATTGTATACATCCACGAAGGCCGCAAGTGGTGGGAGGGTACCAAGGATGATATCCTGCATGCCGACAACCCGGAACTCAACGATTTCGTATTCGCCTCGGCGATGGCCAAAAAGGCCAAGCTGGCTGCAAAGTAGGCAGCCGGGTTCCTAAAAAAATTTAATTTTTTATTTGCGTAATATACATAAAGTATGTACTTTTGCGCAGTGAAAAAATAGTGCATTTTTTTATTAACAAATAAATCATAAAACTATGTCAAAGATCAAAGTTGGTATCAACGGTTTCGGTCGTATCGGCCGTCTGGTATTCCGCGCTGCATGCAACAATGCAGACATTGAGGTTGTAGGTATCAATGACCTCGTTCCGGTAGACTACATGGCTTACATGCTCAAGTACGACTCGGTACACGGCCGTTTCAACGGTACGATCGACTATAACGTGGAGAAGGGCCAGCTCATCGTGAACGGCAACGTGATCCGCGTAACCGCCGAGAAGGATCCCGCAAACCTGAAGTGGAACGAAGTCGGCGCCGAGTATATCGTAGAGTCGACCGGTCTGTTCCTGACCAAGGAGAAGGCCGAGGCACACATTGCAGCCGGTGCCAAATACGTCGTTATGTCGGCCCCCTCGAAGGACGACACCCCGATGTTCGTATGCGGCGTGAACACCGACAGCTACGCCGGCCAGAAGATCGTTTCGAATGCATCGTGCACCACGAACTGCCTCGCTCCGCTGGCTAAGGTCATCAACGACAACTTCGGCATCGTCGAGGGTCTCATGACCACCGTACACGCTACCACCGCAACGCAGAAGACCGTAGACGGCCCCTCGATGAAGGACTGGCGCGGCGGCCGTGCTGCCGGCGGCAACATCATCCCCTCGTCGACCGGTGCTGCAAAGGCCGTAGGCAAGGTGATCCCCGCCCTGAACGGCAAACTGACCGGTATGGCATTCCGCGTTCCGACGCTCGACGTTTCGGTCGTAGACCTGACCTGCCGTCTGGAGAAGGGCGCTTCGTACGACGAGATCAAGGCTGCCATGAAGAAGGCTTCGGAGAACGAGTTCAAGGGTATCATCGAGTACACCGAGGACGACGTGGTTTCGACCGACTTCACGGGTGACGCCAACACCTCGATCTTCGACGCAAAGGCCGGTATCGCACTCAACCCGAACTTCGTGAAGCTCGTGGCTTGGTACGACAACGAGTGGGGCTACTCGAACAAGGTCGTGATGCTGATTCAGAAGATGGCCGCTTACAACAACAAATAATCGTAAGCCGTCGCTATAATGGAAGAAGGAACCCGCGTGGGTTCCTTCTTTTTTTTGTGGCTGCGGGGAGGGCTGAGGTTGCCGGGCTGCCTGGCGGCGTGTCCCGGGGCGGCGGGCGTTGTCCCGGGATGCCCGCTACCGGGCTTCGGAATCCACGCGCATCTCGATCGAGGCGCCCGACCACTGGTTGATGAGGCGCTTCTCCGCGCGGAGCCGCCGCCCGCCGTATGCGATGCGGATTTCGACTTCGAAGGGTGCCGTGTCGCCGATGTCGTTGCCGGCCGGCAGCGTATGGGGTACGATATAGATGTAGAGCAGAAGGTGGTCGCACGGCCCGGTTTCGAGGCTTGCGCGGCCGTCGCCGGGAATCCCGGCGGGCTTTTCCCGCAGGTTCGAGCCGACGTCGGCGACATGCGCCTCGGCCGATGCGAAGCCCGTGCGGTTGCCCGCCGTGTCGAAGCAGCCGCACATCAGTGCGACGTTGTAGCGCCACCAACCTTCGTAGCGGCTCGAAATCTCGATTGTGAATCCCTCTTTTGTTGCCATACGGTGCAAATATAGCGATTTTTGCCGAAGATGGAATCCGCGGCCGGAATTTCCGGAGCCTGTGCCGTGCCTCTTCTGCGGGCGGGCGACCGGATATCCGGGAGTGCGGGGATGCTAAAACTCTGCATTTTCTTTGCAAATGTCTTATATTTTCGTAACTTTGTGCCCTAAATGCGCTCCTATGGAGGAAACAAAAAGATATACGATTGCTTACAGGGGGCTCAGGAGCGGCCTGCACGACTTTCATTTCAAGGTCGACGGCGGGTTGTTCAGGGCTTACGGCAGTACGGAGATCAAGGACGGAGACTGCGATGTCTCGGTCGCCCTGGAGCGCGGCGAGTCGATGCTTACGCTCGATGTTACCGTGGACGGTAGTGTCGTCGTGGAGTGCGACCGCTGCCTGGAAGACTGCAATGTGCCGATCCACTACGAGGGGCAGTTGCTGGTGAAATTCTCGGACGAGGTGCACGAGTACGACGGCGAAGTCATGTGGCTGCTGCCGATGGAGGACGAAGTCGACCTGACGCAGTACATCTACGAGAGTATCGTGCTGGCGTTGCCTTACCAGCGGGTGCATCCCGACGGGGAGTGCAATCCCGAGATGCTGGAACGCTTCCGCATCGTTTCCGACGAGGAGTTCGGGGGGATCGAAGCCCGGGCCGAGGCCGAGGGCCGCAACGAAGGCGAATGGGCCAAGCTGGCCGCGCTCAAGGAGCAGATGGAGGCCGACCGGGGGGACGGGACGCAAACAGAACGAAAGGAATAAGCTATTTCCGGCCGGGGAGGCGCTTTTGTCCCGGGCCGGGGAATATTTGACTGGAAATACGTTAAACTTATAATTTATATTGTAAAATGGCACATCCTAAACACAAAGTCTCGTCGACGCGACGCGATAAGAGAAGAACTCATTACAAGGCTGTCGTTCCGACGGTGGTCATCTGCTCGAACTGCGGCGCAGCGACGTTGTATCACCGCGTATGCCCCGAATGCGGTTTCTATCGCGGAAAGCTGGCGATCGAGAAAAAGGCTGCCGAATAAATCGGCAGGGTTAAAGAGTGCATCCGCGAGGCTGCCCTCTTTTTAGTTTATGCAAGCACCTGTCTTTGTTGCGTGCGGCCGTCCGGCCTATGGCCGGGATGCCGGCGCAGGGAGGGCAGGAGATGAAATTTAACCAAATCGCACGATTATGTTAAAGATTGGTGTAGATGCCATGGGGGGCGATTATGCGCCCGAGGCTGCGGTCAAGGGGGCTGTCATGGCACTCGATGCGATCGGGCCGGACAGCCGTATCGTATTGTTCGGCGACGAGGCGAAGGTCAAGGCCGTGCTCGCGGCCGAAGGCTGTCCTGCCGAACGGTTCGACATCGTCGCCACTACCGAGGTGATCGAAATGGGCGATCATCCCGCCAAGGCGTTCCAGGCCAAGGCCGACTCCAGCATCACGGTGGGTTTCGGCTACTTGGCCAAAGGGGCCATAGACGGTTTTGCCAGTGCCGGCAGCACGGGCGCCATGATGGTCGGGTCGATGTACGCCGTAAAACCGATCGAAGGAGTCATCCGTCCCACGATCTCATCCATCATTCCTACGGTCACGGGGCATCCCGCGCTGTTGCTGGACGTGGGGCTGAACGTAGACTGCAAACCCGAAGTGTTGGCGCAGTACGGGCTGATAGGCTCGATTTATGCCGAAGCCGTACTCGGGATCCGGAAACCCCGTGTAGCCGTGCTCAACATCGGCGAGGAGGAGACCAAGGGCAATACGCAGTCCAAGGCCACGTATGAATTGCTGAAGGCTGACGGCCGCATCGACTTCGTGGGTAACGTCGAGGCATCGTACCTCTTCACGGGCAAGGTCGCCGACGTGGTCGTCTGCGACGGTTTCGTGGGCAACACGGTGCTGAAGATGGCCGAGGGTCTCTACCACATCAACAAGAAACTCGGCGGCGGAAACGCTTTCTGGGATGCGATGAATTACGAGAACGTGGGCGGCACGCCCGTGCTCGGTGTCAATGCGCCTGTGGTCATCGGCCACGGCATCTCATCGCCCAAGGCAATCAGGAGCATGATCCTTTCGACCGAGCGGTGCATTACGGCGGATCTGACCGCCAAGTTGCAGCGCGCTTTCAAAAATTAATAATCATTAGGTAAAGAAACAGTTAATGGGCAAGATAACAGCAGCAATTACCGGTGTGGGTCTATATCTCCCCGATTATATCCTCACCAACGAAGAATTAAGCACCATGGTCGACACGTCCGACGAGTGGATCATGTCGCATATCGGCGTCAAGACGCGCCATATCCTCAAGGGCGAAGGCGTCGGCACTTCCTATATGGGTGCCCGCGCGGTCATCAACCTGCTGGACAAGGCGGGCGTAGACCCGATGGAGGTGGATTTGGTGATCTGCGCCACGGTGACCCCCGATATGTTCTTCCCTTCGACGGGTAATCTGATCGCCGACCAGGCGGGTTGCAAAAACGCTTTCGCATACGACGTTTCGGCGGCTTGCAGCGGGTTCCTCTTCGCACTGACGACGGGCGCCAAGTTCATCGAGTCGGGATCGTGCAAGAAGGTAGTCGTGGTCGGCGCCGACAAGATGTCGACCATCGTCGACTATACCGACCGTTCTACCTGTCCGATCTTCGGCGACGGTGCCGCAGCCGTGCTGCTGGAACCCAATACGGAGGGTTACGGCGTGCTGGACGAGATCCTGCGTTCGGACGGCTCGGGCGAGTTACAGCTTTACATGAAGGCCGGCGGTTCGCGCTATCCGGCTTCGATCGAGACCGTGCAGAACAACTGGCACACGATCATGTGGGACGGACACGCCGTATTCAAGGCCGCCGTTTCGAAGATGGCCGACGTATCGGTGGAGATCATGGAGCGCAACAACCTTACCTCGGACGACATCCGTTATCTGGTTCCCCATCAGGCCAACCTGCGCATCATCGACGCTACGGCACGCCGCATGGGGCTCGACCATGACAAGTGCATGATCAATATCGACCGCAACGGCAACACTACGGCGGCGACGATCCCCTCGTGCCTCTACGACTACGAGAAGGAGCTGAAGCCGGGCGACAACCTGATCCTGTCGGCATTCGGCGGCGGGTATACGTGGGGTGCCATCTATGTGAAGTGGGCTTACGACGGTTCGAAAGCCTGCCAGGTCGATCCTGCCGAGAAATAATCCGGTGCGGGCGGGAGCCCGCCCGAAAGCACAGGTGGGGCGGAAACTTATACGGTTTCCGCCCTTTCCGTACCGGAACCGCACGTGCCGGAGCGGCGGATGCGGGATTTTTTCGTATATTTGGACTTGGGCATTGCTGCCGCGGTTTCAGATTCTTTTCGGATTCGCGGTCTAACTTTGCCCCGAAGAATATTGCTGCTTATGAAAATCCTGATCGTGGAAGACGAACCCTCCCTGCGGGAGATCATGGTGCAGACGCTGCGCCGCGAACAGTATGTGGTCGAGCAGGCGTCCGATTACGCATCGGCGCTCGAAAAGATCGCCGGATACGATTACGACTGTATCCTGCTGGACATCATGCTGCCCGACGGCAGCGGCCTGCGGATACTCGAAGAGCTCAGGCGGCAGCGAAAACCTGCCGGCGTGATCATCATTTCGGCCCGGGATTCGCTCGATGACAAGGTCGAGGGGCTCGAGCTCGGGGCCGACGATTACCTGCCCAAGCCGTTCCACCTGGCGGAACTGAGCGCCCGTATCCGCAGCGTCGTGCGCCGTCACCAGCGCGACGGGCAGCAGAGCCTCGACGTGGGGAATGTCCGCCTCTACCCCGACAGCCGCCGTGTGGAGGTGGCCGGGTGCGAGGTGGAACTGCTGCGCAAGGAGTACGACATCCTCTACTATTTCATGAGCCGCCCGAACCATATGGTCGATAAGGCCACGCTGGCCGAAGCCGTGTGGGGCGACCATATCGACCAGGCTGATAATTTCGATTTCGTATACGCCCAGATGAAGAACCTGCGCCGCCGGCTCCACGACGCGCAGGCCGACATCGAGATCCGGGCCGTCTATGGGTTCGGCTATAAACTCGTTGCCCCATGAGGTTGGTCTATCGCATCGTATTGCACATGTCCTGGGCCCTCTCGCTGTTGCTGGCGGGGTGGGCCGTGTTGTTCTACCTGACGATGATCGACGAGATCAACGACGAGGTGGACGATTCCCTGGAGAATTATGCCGAGATGCTGGTCACGCGGAGCCTCGCAGGGCGGGAGCTGCCTGCGGCCTATTCGGGCAGCAACAACGGCTATTACCTGCACGACGTGTCGGCGGAGTACGCCGAAGGGCGGCCCCGGATGGAGTTCTCGGACGAGGTGTTTTTCATTCCCGACAAGGACGACGACGAGCCGGCGCGGGTGCTGCGGACGATATTCCGCGACAGCGGGGGACGTTACAAGGAGCTGACCGTGATGACCCCGACCATCGAAAAGGACGACCTGCAGGAGGCCATCCTCTGGTGGATCGTATATCTCTACCTTTTCCTGTTGCTGACGATCCTGCTGGTCAACGTGCTGGTGCTTCATCGCACTCTGCGGCCGCTCTATGCCCTGCTGCGATGGTTCGACAGTTATACCGTGGGCGGGAAGAACGCCCCGCTGGTGAACGACACGAAGGTCATCGAGTTCCGGCGGCTGAACGAGGCGGCGAACCGTTATGCCGAACGGGCGGAGTCCCTGTTCGAACGCCAGAAACAATTCATCGGCAATGCCTCGCATGAGATGCAGACCCCGCTGGCCATTTGCCGCAACCGGCTGGAGATGCTCGTGGACGACGGTTCGGCGTTGACCGAGGCGCAGCTCGGCGAAATTCTGAAGGTGCAGGGGACGCTGGACTACCTCGTGCGGCTCAACCGCTCGCTGCTGCTGCTTTCGAAGATCGAGAACGGGCAGTTCCCCGAGACGGAACAGGTCGATTTCAACGCCCAGGTGCGGCGCACGGCCGAGGATATGGAGGAGATCTACGCCGGGCGCGAAATGCGTTTCGAACTGCATGAGCAGGGGCACCTGTCGGCGCGGATGAATCCGTCGCTGGCGGCCAGCCTGGTGTCGAACCTGCTGAAAAACGCCTATGTCCACGGTGACAGGGGCGGGACGGTGTCGGTCACTGTTGCCCCGCATGAACTGCGCGTCTGCAACAGCGGCGGCGGGGGCGCACTCGACGCGGAGCATATCTTCGAGCGCTTTTACCAGGGGACGAAGAAGGAGGGCTCGACGGGGCTCGGCCTCTCGATCGTCGACGCCGTGTGCCGCCTTTACGGGCTGCGCGTGGGATACTCCTATATAAATAGGTGTCACTGTTTCTCGGTGCATTTCCGGATATAAAAAAACGAAAAAAAACGGATCGGGGCCGATTATTTCAAATTCGTTTCAGCTTTGGGTCGCAACTTTGCACTGTGAATATAAGTCAAACCTAATATTGAAACGATTATGAAAAAGCTCATGATGATTCTCGCAGGCACAGCCCTGATTGCAACTTCCGCCCCCGCATTCGCGGGCAACGACCGTCCGATCGCAGTCGGCGAACTTCCGGCCTCGGCACAGCAATTTATCAAGACGCATTTCGGCGGCATCGAGGTCGCCTTGTCCAAAGTGGACGAGGAACTTTTTGACAAGGACTACAAGGTGGTGTTCGTCAACGGCGCGAAGGTCGAATTCACGAAGAACGGCGAGTGGAAAGATGTCGAATGCAAATACGGCGAGGTGCCGGCCGCCATCGTGCCGCAGCAGATCCGCGACTATGTCGCCAAGAACTATCCCGACCGCAAGGTCACGGCGATCGATCGCGACCGCCGCGACTATGAAGTTGAACTGGACAACGGCCTCGACCTGAAATTCGACCTGAAATTCCGTCTGATAGACATCGACGATTAATCCCGGTATTAACCTCAAATTCGGAATCGTATGAAGAAATTCACGGTATTGGTAATGGGACTCGTGTCGCTGGGTGCGATGGCGGGTTGTGAAGACGACGATAGGAAATCGGTAAGGGTGCCGGCCGCCGTGCAGGGTGCTTTCGGGAAAATGTTCCCCGCTGCGAGCCATGTCGAATGGGAAGACAGGGGCGGATATGTAGTCGCCGATTTCCGCAGCGCGGGCACGGCCATGCAGGCATGGTTCGATGCCGCCGGCAAATGGCACATGACCGAGGAGGACATCTCCTATGCCGAACTGCCCCAGGCGGTGCGTACAGCCTACGAGGCCGGCGATTATGCCGCCTGGCATGTGGACGACGTGGACAAGTTGCAGCGCAACGGCCAGGAGACGGTCTACGTGATCGAAGTCGAACACGCCAAGCAGGAATTCGACCTCTATTATTCCGAAGACGGCGTGCTGTTGCGCGAGGCGGCCGATACGGACGGCAACGGCGACCACGGCGATATGCTCCCGCAGGAACTGCCGAAGGCAGTCAGCGATTTCATCGCCCGGAAATACCCCGGTGCCCGTATCATCGACGCGGAGCGGGAGAAGGGAAATACCGAGGTCGATATCATCTTCGCCGGGAAAGCGCTCGAAGTATGCTTCGGTACGGGCGGCGCCTGGCTGTGGACGAAGACCGAGTTGCGTCTTTCGGAGATTCCGGATGTGGTGAGGCGGGCTTTGCAGTCATCGCAGTACGGCACGTGGGAGATCGACGATGCCGACCTCTACGAAAGCCCCGACCGCGTATGGTATGCCTTCGACATGGAAGACCCGCGATCCGAACGGGAGGCGACGGTGCGTATCCTCGGGGACGGCACCCTGCTCTGATCGTCCCGCATATTTGTACGGAGCCTGCATCCCTGGGTGCGGGCCCCGTTTTTTTTTGTTATAACATAGAGCTATATCGTTATAAAATAATATGATGTGTTTTTCGTACAAATTAGTAGAAACTATTGTATATTTGTATCAGGAAAAGAAAATACAAACACAAACTTAAAACAATATTACTATGTTAAGCAAGAAATTACATGACGCACTGAATGCGCAGATCAACGCCGAGCTGTGGTCGGCCTATCTTTATCTTTCGATGTCGATGGACGCCGAGAACAAGGGGCTGAAAGGTGTGGCCAACTGGTTTTTCGTCCAGTTCCGCGAGGAGCAGGATCATGCCCGCATCCTGATGAACTACATCAATTCGCGCGATGCCAAGGTCGTGCTGAAGCCGATCGAGGAGGTGCGTACCGAGTGGACGTCGCCGCTCGATATGTTCAAGGACTGTCTCTTATACACATCTCCGAGCCCACGAGACTCCTGAGCATCT